>ENA-OQVM01000213-OQVM01000213.1-marine-metagenome-genome-assembly--contig:-NODE-213-length-95705-cov-12.440091_pt1 | contig 95705 bp, 93 predicted proteins | sample MGYA00237776_ERZ505498 | MGnify/ENA primary metagenome ERZ505498 (study PRJEB26159, sample SAMN06265151) | marine metagenome | isolation source: Helgoland LTER site | place: Germany:Helgoland, sampling... | reverse complement strand
GCGCAATTCGGGCTATATTTGAAGGAATGCGAATGGCGTTTTAACAACAGTGACCCCTCGAGCCAGTTATCACAGCTGAGACAATGGGTTAGAGTGTATTTAAACTAGTTATCTGGGTCAGCCCCTTATATTTTTCATTGTGACTTCGATATAGCGCTTGTTAAACTTTGTTTGATACACGGTAATGCAGTTGCCTATCAGAGCTATTTTGGGTATCGACATATTGTGGATCAATAGTCCCTTGCCTGCTTATAGAACTATGCTTTAATCAGCCAAATTTTGAGCCTATACAAAAACAGCTGATGAAGATGAATTTGAGATATTTCAAAAGAAGTAATTAACATGTCGGAACTCAATGATGACGAAATCGACCTATCAGAAATTTTTGGAACCCTTTGGGCTAAAAAATTATTAATTTTATTCGTTATGATTTTATTGACTGTGGGCGCTATAAGCTATGCGCTGTCTCTTACTGAAAAATATACTTCTAACGTGGTCTTTCAACTGAAGGACGGCGGGAAATCAGGGATAGGTTTATCAGGCGATTTGTCTGGGTTGGCTGCATTGGCAGGCTTCTCGGGTGTAGGATCTGATAGTAATAGCGTCAACGATCGTGTGCTCGGTCGAGATTTTGTGGTCAACCTCAGCAATGTTTTAGCGTTAGACGAAGATCCGTATTTTAACCCGCCTGATGGGAAACCCAGTCTGCTCAAGACTATGATACTAGCTGGAAAATCGTTAGTATCTGGCGAGTCTAGTGATACAGGCACCGAACAGGCTGACCCAATTGAAAAAATATTTGGTGTATATGAAAAAAATGTAACAATTCAAGAAACTGACGACGGATCTACGGAGATCACAGTAACTCATGTAGATCCTGATAAAGCTGCCTCAATTGCCAACGGAATATTGGCAGCGCTGGTTAACGAATTAGAAGCTGAAGCTAACTCACAGCAGAAGTCTGAGTTGAATTATTTTTCCAAGGAGCTTGGTGAGGCTTTGATTGAAATGGAAGAAACTAAACGGATGGTTTCTAGTTTTGCTTTGGAAAATAATTTGGGGGCTACAGGAGAATTTACACAACGTGCGGTAATCTTGGCGGAATTAAGAGAGGATCTGCAGCTCACCGTTTCCATGCAAAAAGCTGTTTCCGAGATTCGCATATTGTTTGATCGGCTTGATAACCCAACCTTCAAAGATTATTTAGCCCTCCAAGAAAAGCATGCAGTAATTGATAATGTCGATTTTCGACGGTTAATAGGTGTGCCAGAAGAATTTGGGTCTTGGCAGTGGCCACTTAGTAGCAATTTAAATGGTTTCTTAAAAAGTCTTGATGAAAGGTCGGCTCGAATAGAAAAGGCGATTTCTAATTTGCGAATAGAGGCTGAGTCGTTTGGTTTGGCCATGGAGAAATTAGAAACACTGAAGCGAGAAGCGACCATAGCACAAGCAACGTATACTGTCCTCATAGAGCATGTAAAATTAAAAGGTTTAACAGCAGGCTATAAATCAGACACAACCACCGTTTTTGAGACTGCTGTTCCCGCAATTTCTCCCTCAGAGCCCAATAAGAAACTGATTGCTGCATTAGGTCTGGTCCTTGGTGCTTTTTTAGGTTCAGCAATCGCACTTTTGTCTTCCCTTCGAGGAGGGTTTCTCTACACCAAATCTTCAATTTCGAATATTCTGTCGGCTGTAAGCAATCTAGATGCGCCATCGTTGTCACGAACGCGCCGGTCTCTACCCCGCGCTATTGAAAGGTTGACTTATTCAAACCTGTCCAACTCGGAAGAATTACTGATTGAAGTTGGGAAGCGACCCCAAGCACCGATTGTAGCGGTAGCTACAGGTCAAAATATAAATGTTTTACCAGTTGCGCTTTGGCTGGCGTGTTTTGCCAAGCAAAATTCATTAACTACTTCTAAAGATGATAAAGCTTTATCTGTAAAAGAGAAGCCACCCGTTGGGGTACTTTTATTGACAGATAAGCCACTTATTGGTGTAAAGCTTGAGCCAATTACAGAAACTGGCTTTTTACAAACAACTATAAATGGCATTCGAATATTTTGTCCTGCTAAAGGGCGCTTGCCATCGCAGTTTCTATTTGGAAAAAGTTTATCAGATCTTGTTGAGGGCGGGGGCGCACTTGGTCATCAGGGCTTGATCGTGGCCTCGTCATCTCGTTTAGCAACCGTTTCTACTCGCGTTTTTTCTGAATTTAACTCCATTAATATTGCTGTTACTCAACCTGGTCAAAGCCAACGCGTAATTCTGGATCAGCTTACTTCTGTTTCGACTTGGAACGCTAATGTAAGTTTGGAAAAATTATGAAAAAAATATTAGTGATAGCTTCCTTAGTGCAATGTCTCTATCTTGGTTGTGCTAAAGTATTAGAAGAACCCAGACTGGATGATAGTGGCGACAGAGATGCCCAAGAGGCTATACAAATAAAAATTGTTCCACTCACTTCCAAAGATATAGCCAGACTTAACTCCACTCCATTCTCGCAGTTGGTAACTTTCTCAAAAGGCCCTGTTACTGAGGCCTCATTGTTAGGTGTATCAGCTCCTCCCGTAACCAGTCCAATAATTTATAAAATTGGTGCTGGCGATGTGCTGGAATTGAATAGGATAACAACGGCTCAGTCTACTAGTCTACTAGGAGGTCAGCAATTAGGAGGTCAGCAATTAGGAGGTCAGCAATTAGGAGGTCAGCAATTAGGAGGTCAGCAATTAGGAGGTGGGTCAACTTCTGTAACAAATGGACAGCAGTCAATATCATCGAGCATTGCCCAAGTTAGTGAAAATGGGACAATCCTTTTTCCTGAAACTGGATTAATAAGTATCGAGGGTCGTACTCTTTCAGAAGCGCGCCAGCTAGTATCAAATGCACTGATAAGAAATGGGCTTTCGGACCGTAACCTTCAGCTTGAAATTATTGAATATGTTTCTCAAGCCGTGAGCTTTACAGTTATTTCTGACGGTAGTGGCAGAGATCCTGCAGGATCAAAAGTTGTACCAATTACTAAGCGTCCACTAAGTATCCGAGAACTGATAGTATCTACCGGCTTAAGCATTAATCGCGGAGGCCTACAAATAGTTACGCTTCAGCGGTCTGGAAAATCATATGTTATGCCCATTGATTATGTTTTTGCTGCTCGAACACCGGAATACTACTTGACAGACAGAGATCTCGTTAAAGTAGAGAGCCATGTGTATGCTCAGCAAGTTGCTTACACACTTGGTGGAGGATCAGTGCCACAAGCAATACCAGTAAAGCTCCAAGAACGGCCAACACTTTCAAATGCACTATTTGCGAATGGTGGCCTTTTGTCGTCTCGTTCGTCCCGTAAATGGGAAATTTATATGCTGCGTGGAAATGGCCCAGTAACTGCTTATCACTTAGATGCTACAAATCCAGCTCGATTGTCGATAGCTGCGCGAGTGGAACTTCGTCCAAATGATATAGTTTTCGCAGCAACTAAACCAATTTATGAAGCGAATGAGCTGTTTGCCTTAACTAGAGGCATTTTAGGAACGGCGACAACAATTAACTCAGCTGGTAGTTCATTGATTACTAACAACGCTAACTTCTAAAAGCTCTTGAGTTTTACTTTATCAGCTTGTTGAGAAAGTAAATATTACTTTTGACGTAGTGTATAAAGCTCACCTTTATTCGTGTGAAATATAGATTTTACACATCCTGATAATTTAAAGAAATAAATCTAAATAGAACTTTGTCATGACTGGAAATCTGCAATCTCCGAGTATGAAACACTACGATGTAGTTGTTATTGGTGGTGCAATTATGGGTGCATCAGTGGCATGGTATTTAACGGAAAATCCAGATTTTAATGGTAACATTTTGGTCGTCGAGCGGGATCTGACCTACGCTCAATGCTCAACTGGGCATACTAACAGCTGCATTAGGCAGCAATTTTCGACCGAATTGAATATAAAAATTAGTCAGTATGCTGCTGATTTTATAAAAATATCCGGTGCTATATGGGCGGTGACACTCGAGTGCCAAAGCTGGATATACAGAATTTTGGATATATGTACCTTGCGAACACTGAGGGTTCTGCAGATCAACTTCGTAGAAATCAAATAGTCCAGAAAAACGTGGGGGCGGCAACACAATTGATGTCAGGCGAAGCGATCACTCGTACATATCCCTTTTATAATGTTGATGATATAATTTTGGGTTCAATCAATAGGGTTGACGAAGGATACTGGGATGGCGCTACAGTATTCAATTGGTGGAGACGCCAATCGAGAGAGCGCGACGTGACATATATTCAAAATGAAATTGTCGAATTTAATCGGAATCCAGCTGTTGATTTAATAAATAGTGTTGGGCTTGCATCTGGTGAGTTGATTGGTTGCGGTCAAGTTGTTAAGATTTCTGGTCCGCGCGCTGCAAAAACTGCTGCCATGGCTGGGATTGATATACCAGTTGAACCGCGAAAACGATTTTCGTAGATATTTTTAACTGCTAAACTACTTGATCAAGAATTACCATTAACGATTGATCCATCTGGTGTCCACGTACGGGAGATTGGGGGAGGTACATATCAATGTGGTGGCCATTCTGATTTTGATCCTGCTGTGGATTTTGATGATTTCGACATGGACTTCACATCATGGGAAAATCATGTCTGGCCAATTATAGCGAACCGAATTCCTCAGTTTGATGCTGTAAAAGTGACCCATGAATGGGCTGGGCATTACTCCATGAATACATTTGACCAAAATGCAATTATGGGACCTTATTCACAGATTAAAAACTTCATTTTTTGAATGGGTTTTCTGGTCATGGGTTACAGCAATCCCCGGCAATGGGACGCGGCACTGCTGAATGGCTTACTTACGGTGAGTATCGCACTTTAGATCTTTCACCGTTTAACTTTGACCGTATCGAACTTGGCAAGCCCATAATAGAAACAGCAATTATTTGATATTGGGATGAATTTAGATGCAAAAATTAGTTTTAACCGGGGCTGCTGGTAAACTGGGGTCTTATTTGCGCGAACCTTTGAGCAAAATGTGTGACGTGCTGATTACCACCGACATCGTAAAAAATATTGAAAACGTCGCACTAAATGAGACATATGCGCAGGCAGATCTTGCCAATATGACTCAAATATACCCATTGCTTGAAGGTGCTGATATGGTTGTTCATTTTGGTGCATTGGTGGATGAAGCGCCATTTGAGAAAATACTTGGCCCCAATTTAATCGGTGCCTATAATATCTGGGAAGCTGCTCATCGCCATAAGCTGCGCAGGGTGGTCTATGCTTCATCTATTCACGCGGTGGGTATGTATCCCAAAACTGAGGCGATTGATATTAATGTACCGCATCGTCCGGATACGTTTTATGGATTGGCTAAATGTTTTGCTGAAGATTTAGGCCGTATGTATTGGGAAAAGCGGGGATTGGAGTCCGTTTGCATGCGTATTTTATCGTGTGCTCAAGTAACAAACCCCCGCGCAGTGGGAAGTTGGCTTAGTTACGATGATTTGGTGCGCCTAGTTCAACGCGCGATAGATACCCCCATAACAGGCTTTTCCATTGTTTATGGTGTCTCTGACAATGACAGAGCGCCAGTTGATAATTCAGGTGCTCGACACCTTGGGTTTCGTCCAAAGGATAATGCCGAGAAATTCGCCGAAGAGATTTATTCTAATTTTTCACCGTTGGACCCAAAAAAACCTGAACATTATTTACATGGTGGCCCTTTTGCAGGCATTCCCTTGGGAGAAAGTGCTTTGACGGCACTAAACCTCAACAAAAGTGATACTGGTAAAAGTAGTAAGTAAACCGCTGTCGGGTCTCCGATTGCATATATTTTATCAAAACTGATGTTTGGTTAAAATTTATCTATCCAGAAACTCAAATAGTTTTGTTCTTTAGAGCATTTCAATCGTAACCAAAAAAATTGAAAGTTAGCTCCTAACAGTGTTAATTTTATAGCGAACGGGATTGACAACTGCCGTTATGAAGCAATTGTTTATTTTAACACGGTAGAGAAATATATTAAATGAAAATCGGCTTTATTGGATTGGGAAACGTTGGTGGGAAGCTGTCAGGGAGCTTGATCCGCAACGGTTTGGATGTGGCCGTTCATGACTTGAATGCAGCGCTTGTTGCAACAAAAGTTGCCTCTGGGGCAAAGGACGGTCAAAGTCCTGCTTTATTAATGAAAACTTGTGATGTTGTGATCACTTGTTTGCCAAGCCCTGCAGCTTCCGCTGCTGTATTGGATCAGATGTTGCCATATGTAAAACACGGCAAGATCTGGATGGAAATGTCGACGACGGATGAAGCTGAGGTTAAGCGCATCAGCACCCAAGTATCTACACTAGGAGGTGAGGCCGTGGATTGTCCAGTGTCCGGTGGCTGTCACCGAGCTGATACTGGCAATATTAGCATTTTCGCGGGTTGTAACCGGAATACTTTTGAACGCATTCTGCCTTTATTAACAACAATGGGGCGTAGAGTTCTTCACACTGGTGAAGTTGGGAGTGCATCAGTTCTTAAAGTTCTCACGAATTATTTAGCAACGGCCAATTTGGTAAGCTGTGCCGAGGCTTTAACTGTGGCTAAAGCTGCTGGTATGGATTTGGGGGTCGCATACGAGGCGATGGCAATCAGTTCTGGCACCTCTTTTGTACATGAGACAGAAAGTCAGGTTATTTTGAACGGTAGTAGAAATATATCTTTTACCATGGATCTTGTGGCTAAAGATATTGGGTTATTTCAGGAAGTTGCAAACAGGGCAGGAGTTCCCTTGGAGCTTAATCCGCTACTGATCAATATTTTTCAGGACGGAATTGAAAAATTTGGCGCACGTGAGCTATCGCCAAACATCATAAAACGGCTTGAATTGGTAACTGGATTGGATGTTACTGCACCTGGATTTCCAGAGGAAATGGAGGATGACGAGCCAGAAGAGCCTGGGGAAGAAGTCATTGTTCATCGCTAATTGTAAATCACGGGCCTTGTGAGTGATCATGTGACAGGTTACGTGCGAAACATGTCAGCTGTAAAACCCTCAGAACTTGAAGTCTTAGCTACAATCCACTCATCCATGGGCCGTCGAATCCTAGGAATAGGATCTTTGTATGTGCTTTCCTTGTCTGTTATTTATGTCGCTATTTCACAGCCGCCGGCACTTGGTTGGCAGTTGTTTCTACTCGTTTTAGGTGGCGTATCCATCTGGATTTCTGAGAAGATGCGCAGAGCGACGGGGAATGTGCTGGAGCTAAACCACTTAGAGTTACGAGATACGTCAGGTGTTGTCATAGCGAGGATTGAGGATATGGTATCAGTAGACCGCGGTGCTTTTGCGTTTAAACCCTCAAATGGTTTTCTAATCCGTTTGAGAGCTGGCGCAGAACGAACGTGGCAGCCTGGCATGTGGTGGCGGTTTGGAACTTGTGTGGGCGTTGGTGGTATGACGCCTGGACCTCAGACAAAATTCATGGCTGAGACGATTTTAGCTATGATAACAAAACGTGACTTGGATTTGTTAAAAGACGATTGAACATTGGCTTTTTTGAAAATGCAAGTCCTTTACAGTAGCCTCTTTTTGAATTGTCCCTAGTTATGCCCGTTATTTGAAAACAGCGTTCTCCTTCATATTTCCTCAGTCTATCAAAAATCTCCGAGAGATGAGCCTGATGTCTTTGATGCAGCTTTGACATATTTATTTTGGATGGCTGACCCAATATACTTCCTCTCGACTCTTGGCGCCATCTCTTCAATATTAGCAGTATGAGTTTGCCCCCTGGATTTTTGGATGAATTGCGTACCCGTCTATCATTAGGACAGGTAGTAGGTAGAAAAGTTATCTGGGATAGTCGGAAGTCTAATCAAGGTAAAGGTGATCTCTGGGCGTCATGTCCTTTTCATCAGGAAAAATCTGCTTCTTTCCATGTAGATGACCGAAAAGGATATTATTATTGCTTTGGCTGTCACGCCAAGGGTGATGCTATCAGCTTTGTTCGAGAAACAGAAAATGTTGGCTTCATGGAAGCTGTAGAAATTCTGGCGGGTGAGGCTGGCATGCCGATGCCCGAACAGGATCCGGATGCTAGGGAGAAAGCGGATCGCCAAACACAGCTTGTTGATGTGATGGAGCATGCTGTTCAATATTTCCGGTTGCAATTCAAGACTGGCGCAGCGTTGGATGCACGTGCTTACCTTGACCGTCGTGCTCTATCACATGAGGCACTTGAGCGTTGGGAGATAGGATTTGCGCCTGATGCATGGCAGGGGCTATGGGATGTGCTGAAGGCCAAAGGTATCGAAGATGAGCTTATACTCGGAGCAGGATTAGCCAAGCCAAGTCAAAAGGGTGGTAAGCCGTATGATACTTTTAGAGGACGGATCATTTTTCCAATTCGTGATGCGCGCGGCCGGTGCATTGCTTTTGGTGGCCGTGCGATGGATCCAAACGATAGTGCTAAATATTTAAACTCTCCTGAAACTGAACTTTTTGACAAAGGACGAAGTTTGTATAATTTAGGAGCCGCTCGGTCGGCGGTGGGTAAAGGCCAGCCGATGATTGTCTCTGAGGGCTATATGGATGTAATTGCCTTGTGCGAAAACGGCTTTACTGCAGCAGTGGCGCCGCTTGGGACAGCTATTACCGAAAATCAATTGCAAATGCTGTGGCGTGTGGCTGACGAGCCAATCATAGCCTTGGACGGTGACACTGCTGGTGTACGCGCTGCTATGCGTCTGATTGATCTCGCACTGCCTTTGTTAGAGGCGGGTAAATCACTGCGGTTCGCTTTGATGCCTGAAGGTAAAGATCCTGATGATTTGTTAAGGGCTTATGGAGCGCAAGCCTTGCAAAAATTATTAGATAGAGCAATACCAATGGTCGATTTGCTTTGGCAGCGTGAGACGCAAAATAAGAACTTTGATAGCCCTGAACGCAAGGCGGGGTTAGACGTTGCATTGCGGGAAAAAATTAAATTAATCCGTGACCCTGCTATCAGACAATATTACGGGCAGGCAATTAAAGAGCTACGCTGGCAGTTATTTCGATCGCAGAACAATAGTGTTCAGAGGAGTAAAAATACATGGCAAAATAAGCAACCGCAAGCAGCAACTCTAGCAACAAAATCTTCAGTTTTGGCAACGGCAGATGATGCGCAAGTAACTGTGCAATTACGGGAGAGTGTAATCCTGGCAGCGTTAATTTGTACGCCTGAAGTGATGGTCGAATTTGAAAATGGCTTAGAAAGTTTACAATGTCAGAATTCTGACCACGCATTAATACGGGATCTTATTTTGCGTTATGCCATGAAAGGTTCAGAGGTTTTGCATGTAAAGATTATTGAAGTGCTTGGTCCCATGGCGATTGATAACATGCTGTCACAGGGTCATTTAGCCATAATCCCATGCATCCGATCTCCGGGAAACATCGAGACAGCCCGCCTAACTGTAATGGAAGAACTTGCAAAGCTTAATGCGACTAAAGAATTAAATGCCGAGATCGCTGATGCAGTTCAGGATCTATCTGGTATTGCAGATGAAGGTGTGACCTGGCGGCTCAGTCAAGCAACAGCGGCAGCAGCGGATGCTACACGAAGTGGTCATGAAGACAGTACCCAGTATGAGACGAGGGAAAATGGGGCTCAGGTCAGTCGCAGTGAACGCGATGCATTTGATAAATTGATGGCTGGAATAACTTTTCCAAAATCTGGTCGGTAATAAGTTTTGACAGTGAAGCTAAAAGAAAATTGGGTTACGAAGAAAAGCGAATCATTTAGTTTTATAGTTGATTCGGATACTGATTCGTTTAGACGAATCACTGGGCGTTCTGGCAAGGGAGCTTACGATGGCTGCAAAAGACACTAACGAAGATGTCAAAAACGATGATCAGGAGGCTGGACACTCGCTTGATATGAGCCAAGCAGCTGTCAAAAAGATGATCGGTGAAGCCCGTGAAAAAGGTTATATAACTTACGATCAGCTAAATACAGTATTGCCTCCGGATCAGGTGAGCTCTGAGCAAATCGAAGATGTCATGTCGATGTTGTCTGAAATGGGTATTAACATAATAGAAGATGAGGAAGCTGAAGAGGAGGAGCTGAAGGGCACAACTGATGTAGCCACTACTGATGGTGGACGAGATCTAACACTTGGGTCCACAGGACAAGAAAAGCTTGACCGGACAGACGACCCTGTTCGAATGTATTTGCGGGAAATGGGTTCCGTAGAATTGCTAAGCCGCGAAGGTGAGATTGCGATTGCTAAACGGATTGAGGCCGGACGCAATACAATGATTGCAGGTCTCTGTGAAAGCCCGCTGACTTTTCAGGCGATTACAATATGGCGTGATGAATTGTTGTCTGAGGACATTTTACTACGTGATGTAATCGATCTCGAAACCACGTTCGGCAATCAGATGGGGGAAGAAGGTGAAGGTGAGGTATCTGTCGTTCCAACGGTTGTCCCCACAGGACAATCTTCTGACACCGCTCCTGCTTTAGATGCTGACGGAAACCCAATCTCGCAAGATGACGATGATGATGAAGACGAACAGGCCAACCTATCGCTTGCAGCGATGGAGGCAGCGCTCAAGCCGCAAGTGCTTGAGGCGTTAGATATTATAGCAGATGATTACGTTAAGCTAAGCGAAATGCAGGATAGCCGAATTGCTGCAACTTTAAGTGAGGACAGTTCGTTTACCAAAGCGGAAGAAACCACATATCAGAAATTACGGGCTGAAATCGTTCTTCTAGTTAATGAGTTACACCTTCATAATAATCGGATCGAAGCCCTGATCGACCAACTATACGGCATCAACCGCCGTATTATGCAAATTGATAGTTCAATTGTTAAGCTGGCTGATCAGGCTCGTATCAACCGTAAAGAGTTTGTGGACTCCTATCGCGGTCGTGAATTGGACCCCAATTGGCTTGATGAGATGAGTGGTAAGACTGGCCGTGGCTGGCAAATGTTCATTGAACGCTCCACTGACAAAGTAGAAACACTGCGTGCAGATATGGCGCAGGTTGGTCAATATGTAGGTCTTGATATTTCAGAGTTCCGTCGTATTGTTCAACAGGTTCAGAAGGGTGAAAAAGAAGCCCGCCAAGCTAAGAAAGAAATGGTTGAAGCGAACCTTCGTCTCGTAATTTCAATAGCAAAAAAATACACTAATCGTGGTTTGCAGTTTCTGGATCTCATTCAGGAGGGCAATATCGGTTTGATGAAGGCGGTAGATAAATTTGAATATCGTCGTGGATATAAATTTTCGACTTATGCGACATGGTGGATCCGGCAAGCGATAACGCGTTCAATCGCAGATCAGGCCCGCACTATCCGAATTCCAGTGCATATGATTGAAACTATCAACAAACTGGTCCGCACTGGCCGACAAATGTTGCACGAAATTGGTAGGGAACCCACTCCTGAGGAATTGGCAGAGAAACTGCAAATGCCTTTGGAGAAAGTTCGTAAGGTAATGAAGATTGCGAAAGAACCAATTTCTCTGGAAACACCAATTGGTGATGAGGAGGATAGCCAACTTGGTGATTTTATTGAAGATAAAAATGCTGTTCTGCCCCTGGATAGTGCCATTCAAGAAAATTTGAAAGAGACGACTACGCGCGTTTTGGCTTCCTTAACACCGCGCGAGGAGCGTGTTCTACGCATGCGTTTTGGTATAGGCATGAATACTGATCATACGCTGGAGGAGGTTGGTCAACAATTTAGTGTGACCCGAGAACGTATTCGCCAAATTGAGGCAAAAGCTTTGCGTAAGCTCAAACATCCGAGCAGGTCACGAAAGCTGCGATCTTTCTTGGATCAATAAGTACTAAATATTTAGTGTGGCCACTTTCAACTATTGATGCGGTGCTGGGGCCATAAATAGCTGGACAAATGGGTGCATTATTTGTTTGCGTGTGATGCGTCTAAGCTGATGATATATTTATACTTAAAGTGGCTTTATTACTTTATATAACTGTGTTGCACTTCGTTTAAGTTGATTTTGACCACGATAGAAGCAAAGTTGAAAAATATCTAATGTGAGAAAATAGGGGTTCAGATGTCACTATTCAAAAAGTTATTTGGTGGAAGTGCGCCGCCGGAACAAAAAGCTGAGGAGTATGAAGGCTATCAAATTATAGCAGAACCGCAGCGTGACAATAATGGGTATCGAATTGCAGCACGCATTGAGAAGAATGTAGATGGAAAAATATTTGTCCATAGGCTTATCAGGGCTGATACGATCAACGATCTGTCAGAAGCTGAAACCGCATCAATTGCCAAGGCAAAGCAAATGATTGACCAGCAGGGCGATGGAATATTTCGCTAAACAGGAGTTGTCGTCCCATGAGAAAAATCACTTAATGACCATATAAAATTTTCACTAATTTTGTTAAAAAAAAATTTGAGGCAGCTGACATCAGTGAACTTCCCGAGTTGTCCGTGAGCAAACCTAGGTTAAATTTTAATGAAAATCGAAGTCGTTTTGTTAGCATGCAGTCATATTTAAAACGCTAAGCAGTTATCATATGTGGAGTTGTGAGTTTGACGCCTCAATGAGAAATACATACCGGTGGATTATTTACCCGAGTTTTCCCAGAAAGTAAGATTTTGTAGTTAAATGTAATAATGAATAATACTTCTCTGAAAGTAAATTATTAACTTTTGAAGCTTATAAGGAAGATTTTGTGTTTAAAATCATAGTTTTTGTTGGCTTATTGATGGTTCCCACACTTCCAGTTGCTGAAAGAGATCGTATCTCTTTTTCAGCAAAGTACACGATCCCAATCGTTCCTGTTGGCCCAACGACCTTTGAAGTTATAGAAGCAGATGGAGCGGGTGGGACACAACTTTGGTGTGCTGGTGGCATTTTCACTCGTCGGGTTCTGGGTGTTGAAAGGGGTAATTTAACGGTTAAAAACGTACGTGGGCCATCACAGATGGTTCTGGGACGTAAAGCTGTCACATTTACCACCGACATAGTGCCTGGGGCAAAAAAGTCGTATTCTGAAGGCGTTCGTACTGCTGGTAAGACGATGTCAATTGCTCATGCCAATGCTCTTTGTGACCCGGATGTTATTGGCAACCTAAAAATTCGCTTACCAAATGGTCAATTGGTCTACCGTTGAGGCCTGATGGTTAAAGCTTATTTAGCGTTTTTATTTATCCCCTACCCAAAACCTAGATAGTGGCGTATGGATTATATAAATCAGTTGTGTAATAGATTATAATTAAGCTGAAAAAGAAGGGGATAAGCGATGCGCTGTCCGTTTTGCGGTAATATAGACACTCAGGTGAAAGACAGCCGACCTGCGGAGGATCATGTTTCGATACGCCGGCGTCGTTTTTGTCCGGCCTGTGGAGGCCGTTTTACAACCTATGAACGTGTGCAACTGCGTGATCTGGTTGTTATAAAATCAAACGGTAAACGAGAAGATTTTGACCGCGATAAACTGGAGCGCTCAATCCGCATTTCTATGCAAAAACGTCCTATTGATCCGGAACGTATTGATCAAATGATTTCTGGTATTGTTCGCAGATTGGAATCAATGGGTGAGACCGACATACAGTCAAAACAAATTGGTGAAATCGTGATGGAGGCCCTGCAGCGTATTGATACTGTTGCCTATGTTAGGTTTGCTAGCGTATATAAAAATTTCCAGGCGGCTGACGATTTCGATAAATTTGTTGCCGAATTAAGACCAGACGTATTGCCTGAAGAAGAGTGAAACTGACCGACGACAAGCGTTACATGATGCTTGCGCTTAGCCTTGGGCGGCGCGGACACGGTAATACTGCTCCGAACCCCAGTGTGGGATGTGTCATTGTCAATCAAGGAAGGATTGTCGGGCGCGGTTGGACCCAAACGACAGGGCGGCCTCATGCAGAAACTATGGCGTTGGCACAAGCAGGGTCTGCAGCGCAGGGAGCCGACGTCTATGTAACTCTAGAGCCTTGCGCGCACTACGGCCAAACACCTCCATGCGCAAAGGGACTAATTGCAGCGCGAGTAAAACGTATTGTGGTGGCAGTTCAGGATCCAGAACCGCGTGTTAATGGAGCTGGTTTAGAGATGTTGCGCGCGGCCGGTATCACTGTGGAAACGGGACTTTGTGCTGATATTGCTGCTATGGATCTTGTCGGGTTTATGCTTATGATTAAACAAAAACGCCCTTTTGTTACGCTCAAATTAGCTAGCAGTTTTGATGGACGGATAGCTACAGGTTCCGGTGAAAGTCAATGGATTACAGGAACTCAAGCTCGCCATGCGGTCCATGCTATGCGCGCGCGCCACGATGCAGTTATGATTGGAGGCGGAACTGCCCGCCATGATGATCCATCTTTGACGGTTCGAGGTATAGGTATTTCATATCAACCAATTAGAATTGTTGCCTCGCGCGGTTTGGACATACCGTTAAAAGGTAAACTGGCGCGGACTGCTGCAGAAACACCTCTTGTGCTGTGCCACGGTGCAGATGCTGACCCTGCTTTGCAAGGTAGTTGGCGTAATCTTGGCGCAAATCTGCTGCAGTGCAATATTATTGGCACTCAATTGGATCCACGCGATATTTTGCATAAATTGGCTTTGCAGGGAATCACTCGCGTATTTTGTGAAGGTGGCGGTGCTTTAGCAGCATCAATGATACAAGCGGATTTGGTGGATCGTCTGGTTGGTTTCACAGCGGGACTTACCATTGGAGCAGAAGGATTGCCCAACTTGGGTTTACTTGGGTTAAAAAAGTTAACCAAGGCTCCTCGATTTAATTTGCAATCTGTTAGCTCCATTGGAAACGACATCTGCCACGAATGGACGAGGGAAATCCCTGATCTTTGATGTACTTCTTGGGAAAATCAAATATTTCTGGACTACCAGTCGTCAATGATCTTCCCAAAAAAAGTTGTCGAAAATTAGACAGTTTTAATCTGGACAATTTTAAGTACATCAAAGCCTGAGTACGATATTGTTAAGTGGCTGTCTAAATATGTCGTTTCTAAGTAAGCAGCCCGCATCGCCATACTGCATGAGTTTGCCTAAATTACTTTCTCCGCTTGATTGGAATAAATGATATCATAACAAATGCATTTTGCTATCTTGATAAATGTATTATGCAGCAAATTTGTTTGTTAATTTTGGCTTCCATTTGCTTATTGTACCGGTGGATTTGTTGAAACAATACTTTAAACTAAAAAATGATAACTTGTAGGCCAAACTATAATTTTTGTTTTTGGTAGCCTTTGGATAATTTAATTTTCTCTTTACGGTCTTGTTGCAAGGTACGGGACCTTGTTTTTAGGCATTAGCTTCGTTACCTCAACAGTAAAATAAATGAGGATAAAGCCATGTTCACAGGCATTATTACAGATATTGGTTTAATAGATGACTTGACCCAAGAGGGTGATCTTCGTGCTCGTATTAAAACGAGTTATGAGACAACTGAAATTGATATGGGTGCGTCAATTGCTTCTGATGGAGTATGTTTAACAGTCATTGCTATTGGTCCTGACTGGTATGACGTTCAGATTAGCGCAGAAACAGTTTCTAAAACTAATATTTCAGGATGGTCCATAAGTAAAAAAGTGAACCTTGAAAGGGCATTGCGCGTTGGTGACGAGTTGGGTGGCCATATTGTATCGGGCCACGTGGATGGTGTTGCTGAGGTGGTCTCTGTGGTGGATGAGGGTGATAGCACACGAGTTCAATTGCGCGCGCCAGAAGAGCTTGCTCGATTTATTGCGTCTAAAGGATCGGTAGCTTTAAATGGAACATCATTGACAGTAAACGAGGTGTCGGGTGCAATTTTTGGCGTCAATTTTATTCCACATACCAAAGAATTCACTACATGGGGCGAGGTCGCTATAGGCGATGCTGTAAACTTGGAAATTGATACATTGGCACGCTATGTCGCGCGCTTGGCAGAGGTGGATTGAACCTAAGTAGTAATTAATGCATAAATAATTTATCAAGTTAGATAATGAACCTCATCTGGCCAACTTGAATTTTATTTTAAATTTCATTTGTATATAATTTAAGTTCTTGGTGTTAAATTTTAACAATTGTATGTTATTGTGCTTGAGCCTGGCGTGTCTCTGGTATTGAGAGTTTGCATCCTTTATGTCGCAAGAAATGTTTTAAGGTGCCGTTATGAGCTTTGAGAATTCAAGACCGGTTGAGAATAATTTGGTAAATGCCATTTCTCCTATTGAAGAGATTATTGAGGATGCCCGTATTGGCAAGATGTTCATTCTGGTAGACCATGAAGATCGCGAAAATGAAGGTGATCTTTTTATTCCTGCCAATTTTGCCACGCCAGAGGCTGTGAACTTTATGGCCACGTATGGACGCGGATTGATTTGCCTTACGCTACCTGCTGATCGTGTGGAAAGCCTTGGATTAACAATGATGGCAACGCATAATTCTTCGCGACATGAAACTGCTTTTACAGTTTCGATAGAAGCTCGCGATGGAGTTTCAACTGGTATTTCTGCTGCTGATCGAGCGCTTACAATAGCCACGGCAATTAACCCACAAGCAAAAAGTGCAGACATAGCGACGCCAGGCCATGTTTTTCCATTGCGGGCCCGTAAGGGTGGAGTGCTTGTTCGTGCCGGACACACTGAGGCTGGTTGTGACGTGGCTAGGTTGGCAGGACATTATCCATCAAGCATGATTTGTGAAATCATGAAAGAAGATGGTGAAATGGCTCGACTGCCGGATCTTGTTAAATACGCAAAAATGCATGGTCTGAAAATAGGGACTATTTCAGACCTGATTTCCTATCGACGTCGTTATGACAATCTTGTGGTTGAAACCATTGCACGTACTGTAAACTCACAGCATGGCGGCGCATGGCATATGCGTATTTTTACAGATCAGACACATGGAATTGAACATGTAACTTTGTCGAAGGGTGATTTGTCTTCAGATGCGCCTGTGTTGGTAAGGGCGCATGCTTTAACAGAAGTGACTGATATTTTAGGTTTAAGCGATAAGCCGGTTGGGGAACTGCCTCGCGCGATGAATATTATTGCTGAGGAAGGGCGTGGCGTCGTCTGCCTTTTTCGTGAACCGCGTAGTGCTTTATTTGCAGATGAAGAGGATGGACCTAGAATTGTCAAAAACACTGGTCTTGGGGCACAGATGCTTTCGAATTTGGGGCTTAGCCGTTTGATACTGCTTACGGATAGTGCTGATACAACCTATATGGGGCTTGATGCTTATGGCTTGGAAATTGTAGGGACCAGACCGATTCTGGGAGGTGGCTGATGGCTTCCATTAAGCATCATGTACTTGATCGCCCTCACTTTGATATTCCAACGAAACTGCTAATTGTAGTTTCGCCTTACTATAAGGAAGTTGCTGCTGATATGGTCTTAGGCGCGAAGGCTGAGATTGAAGGTGCAAGTGCTACTTGGGAGCTGATTGAAATTCCTGGTGCTTTGGAAATTCCAACAGCTATTGGCATTTCGGAGCGAATGGCAAACTTTGATGGTTATGTTGCCTTAGGCTGCGTAATCCGCGGCGAAACAACGCATTATGACACTGTTTGCAAGGATAGTAGCCGAGCCTTGCAGTTGCTTGGTTTGCAAGGTTTGTGCATTGGCAATGGTATTTTAACTGTTGAAACAATAGAGCAAGCAGAAGTACGTGCTGACCCCGATAGACAAAATAAAGGTGGAGCCGCCGCCGCCGCCGCTCTGCATCTCATCGCAATTAGTCGTAAGTGGGGAAATCATGGCAAGGATATTGGCTTTAAAACCACATTGAATGAAAATCAGTTGACCAGTAAAGCAGGATTTACGACCACATGACCGTTTCTGGAAACCAAAAGCGCAAAATGCGGTCAGCGGCACGGCTTTATGCTGTACAGGCACTTTTCCAGATGGAGCAGTCTGCGCAGACGGTTGACCAAGTTAAAGTTGAATTCATGGATCATCGATTCGGTGCGATCTACGAAGGAAATGAGATGGCCGAAGGAGATCCAAGCCACTTTGCCTGTGTAATGGACGTCGCAGTAAATTATCAGGCACAAATTGACCAGATGACAGATCGTGCTTTGGTGGCAAAGTGGCCGATTGCGCGTATTGATCCAACCTTGCGCGCGGTATTCCGCGCGGCGGGTGCCGAGTTTTGGGATAACGGCACACCACCAAAGGTTGTAATCAATGAATATGTGGAAGTTGTACGTGCATTTTTTCCAGATGGGAAAGAGACAAAATTTGTAAACGCTGTACTTGATCACATGGCGCGAGAAGCGCGGCCCGATGCTTTCAGCGCCTCTTGATCTTCAAACAGGATTTTTAAGATAGTTAAATAATTTTGAATTTGTAACTTTGACAAAATTCAGGTTGATAACGGATCCGTTGTCATGGACGTAAGTGCGCGGTTTTGTGTAATTTAACATGAAATTCAGGTCGCTTGTATGTTGAGATAGTGGATTTGAGATCACTTATTGTTTTGAGATGAGGATATTGGTTCCTCGATTTTTTCTGCACACTGAGATATCTTAAACATTAAAGAAATGGAGAAAGATCAATGCGTGCAATGCAAATCACAGAGTTAGGCAAACCTTTAGAGATGCGTAATGTTGTGATGCCTAAACCCTCTGGGGATGAGGTCCTAGTACGGACGCAGACTTGTGGGTTGAACTTTGGCGATCTGCTGGTTGTAAAAGGGACTTATCAAGAAAAACCCACACTGCCAGCCACGATTGGAATGGAACTGTGTGGTGTGATAGAAGACGTTGGACCAAATGTAAAAGGACTTTCGGTTGGACAAAGAGTGGCTGCATATAGTGGTTTTGGAGGATTGGCCGAATATGTAACTTTGCCCACTAAAATTTGTGTACCCATCCCAGATTTGATGACTTCGGTGGATGCGGCGGCATTTTTGGTTGCTTATGGTACCAGTCATGTGGGGTTGGATTATAAAGCAAATTTAAAGCGAGGCGAGCGACTATTGGTTTTAGGCGCATCTGGAGGTGTTGGATTGACCGCAGTGGAGCTTGGAAAGTTGATGGGCGCCGAGGTCATTGCATGTGCACGGGGCGCAGATAAGTTAGCGGTCGCTAAGGCTGTAGGAGCAGATCATTTATTAGATACCGAACATGTTGATTTGCGATCAGCTGTAAAAGCTCTTGGTGGTGCAGATGTAGTATATGATCCAGTTGGTGGTGATTTGTTCAATGCGGCCCTGCGGGGTTGTAACCCGGAAGCACGTTTGCTTCCACTTGGATTTGCCAGTGGAGCCGTACCACAGATTCCAGCAAATATTTTGTTAGTTAAAAATCTTACGGTACTGGGATTTTACTGGGGAGGTTATATGCGTGTAAACCCCAAGGTTTTAACTGATAGTTTTGCAGTACTTTTCGAATGGTATATTCAGGGGAAACTGAAACCTCATGTCAGCCATTTACTGCCTTTTGAGCAAGCAAATGAAGGGTTGGAATTACTGCGGAGCCGTAAAGCTACTGGCAAGGTTGTCATCCAGATCCAAAGCTGAATATTTTTTGTGGAAAATATTTAACCTCAATTGCATTAATGCCGTGATTTAATAAAGCCCAGCGCAACAAAACGCGCTTTTTTACGCTCTCTAACAAAAACAAATAGCCCAGCCCCAAGGATAAGTGAGATTCCAATCCAGATTTCAAGAACTGGGAAATCTCCAAACATAAGAAAGCCCCAGATTACGGCAAGTGGTAATCCAACGTATTCAAATGGTGCGACCGTTGCTGCGTCTGCCAGCCGGTAAGCCTGGCTTAAGCAATACCCTACGATTGCAGAGTTTAAACCTAACCCTGCAAAAATCCAGATATCATTATCTGTGGGCCAAACCCACGCTCTCAATAAAAAGATAGCTGAATCATTTGTTAGGCTTTCGGCAAATCTGCCGTCACCCGCCACCAGATAGAAAAGGATAGAAACAACGATAAATGTTGCTTGAATGTAAACTGCCATAGCGCTGGCTTTGCTGTCTACTCCAAGCTTGCGTGTCAGTAATTGGTTCATGGCGTACGTTAGCGCTGCGAGAACAGGTAAAAGCAAGATAATTCGGCTTACCTCCAAATTACTTGCCCATGGTCGTTGCATGATGAGAACGCCCACAAAACCGACAACAACAGCACCCAACCGCATCAGTCCTACTTTTTCGCCAAGAACTGGTATCGATAATATTGTTATGAATAATGGGGCGGCGAAAAACAAAGCTGTTGCATCCGCCAATGGTAACACAGCAAGTGCTAGAAAAAATGTCATATTTGCTATAACAATTAGTATGCCTCGCATAGTGTGCAACCAGGGACGACTGGTACGCAAAATGCTCCATCCACCTTCAAGCTGAACTATAATTAAAGTTAGAAAAAGACCGATAACTGACCGTACAAATACAATTTGGTATAATGGATAACCGTCGGATAGTTGCTTAATCATCAAGTCGTTTATGGAAAGACAAAATACTCCAATCAATATAAATAGGATTCCAAGACTTGGAATATTTTGACGGTTATTAGACATTATCAAGCACTATCATGGTCTGTGTAACTGTCACGTATAATCTTAAGTGGTTTATGGTTTTATCCTGCGTTAGTACGGATGAAGTCACTATGGGAGTTCCAATATGAAAATGTCTGATACCCGCCAAATTGCAGCCACGCCATCGCAAGTATATGCGGCATTACTAAATCCTGAAGTTCTGAAGGCCTGCGTGCCAGGTGCAACAGAGGTCACTGGTGATCCAAAAAACGGGTTTGAAGCTACAGTTGTGCAAAAAGTTGGTCCTGTTAAAGCTACATTTAAAGGTCAGGTCACCCTATCTGAAATGATGGAAAATGAATGCCTTACAATAAGTGGTGAAGGTAAAGGCGGAGCTGCAGGTTTTGCGAAAGGCGGCGCAGTGGTTAAAATGTCTGTTTCCAATGAGGGTGGTACAACTTTGAGCTATGATGTAGAGGCAAAAGTGGGTGGAAAAATAGCGCAACTAGGTAGCCGTATTATTGATGGTTTTTCCAAGCGGATGGCTGATCAATTCTTTTCTAACTTGAAAGAGACATTGGAAAGTCCACCTGAAGTAGCATCAGAGGGGGTAATGGATAAATTCGCTAAAAAGAGTTGGCTCGGTCGTTTGACTGGTAAAGGGTGAAGAACGGACTATTCGTTCAAGCGGTTAATACAGTTGGTCTCGCTGTTCAAACAATAACAAGAGGGCACAAAAGCGCTGGAGGGCGGATGTCTACTATTCTGAGCATTAAAAATCTGCGCAAACAATATGAAGATGGGTTTGAAGCATTAAAAACTATTTCGCTTGATATAAATGAAGGTGAAATTATTGCCCTGTTAGGCCCAAATGGTGCTGGCAAAACGACGCTCATTTCTACTGTCTGCGGGATCACTAAGCCAACTGCTGGGACTGTGACAGTTGCTGGTTTTGATATCATTAAAGAATATCGTTCTGCTCGAAGCTTGATAGGCCTTGTCCCTCAGGAAATCGCTCTTGAACCTTTTGGGCGCGTTATAAGCACGGTTCAGTTTTCGCGGGGGTTGTTTGGTAAGTCGCGTAATGATGCTGTTATTGAGGATATACTCAGAAGGCTCTCTCTTTGGGATAAACGTAACAGCCAAATTCGTGAATTATCGGGTGGTATGAAGCGGCGAGTTTTAATTGCTAAGGCTCTGGCTCACGAACCACGTATTCTATTTCTTGATGAACCCACGGCGGGAGTAGATGTTGAGTTGCGCAAAGATATGTGGGCGGTTGTCAGGAAATTGCGTGCGGACGGAGTGACTACAATTTTAACGACGCATTATATAGAAGAAGCTGAGGCTATTGCGGATCGTATTGGAATTATTTCTGAAGGAGAAATTTTATTAGTTGAAGAGAAGAACAACCTCATGGCGCGTATGGGGCAAAAACAACTTGAGGTTCAATTGACAGCACGACTTAGCGACATTCCAATTTCATTAGCCAATTACGAGCTGGGTATTGCTGACGAGGGTTGGACGCTGATCTATCGCTATGATCTCAAGGCAGATCGTACGGGTATTACGAAACTACTAACAGATGTTTCGGCGGCTGGCTTGCAGTTGCGTGATGTAGTAACTCGTCAGTCTAGCCTTGAAGATATTTTTGTTTCACTTGTGCGCAAAGACGTGGAGAAAGTGACATGAATTGGACAGCTATATGGGCGATCTATACTTTCGAGATGGCCCGTTTTTTTAGAACTATAAAGCAATCGTTAATTTCACCTGTGATTTCCACTTCGTTATATTTTGTTGTGTTTGGAGCTGCAATTGGAAGTCGAATTGATAAGGTTGAAGGTGTTCAATATGGAGCGTTCATCGTGCCAGGTCTAATTATGCTTGCTGTGATGACCCAGTCCATTTCCAACGCCTCTTATGGAATATATTTTCCAAAATTTATAGGTACGATCTACGAAGTATTGTCTGCACCGATTAGTTTTTTGGAGATTGTGATAGGCTACGTAGGAGCTGCCGCGACTAAATCGTTATTAATTGGGATTATTATTTTAATAACTTCATTTTTCTTTGTTAAGATTGAGATCGCACATCCTTTTGCGATGGTGGCTTTTTTGGTTTTAACCTGCATTAGTTTTGCACTTTTGGGTTTTATAATAGGCATTTGGGCCGAAAACTGGGAGCAGTTGCAGCTTGTGCCACTTCTGGTTATTACGCCACTTATTTTTCTGGGTGGTTCTTTTTACTCTATCTCGATGTTGCCCTCAGTGTGGCAGATAATTTCAATGTTTAATCCAGTATTTTACTTGATTTCAGGGTTTAGGTGGGCTTTTTTTGGCTTTGCAGATGTTCCGATTGCCATCTCTTTACTTGCCATTGGGACGTTTACTTTATTATGCCTCGCGACTGTGTGGTGGATTTTCAAATCTGGCTGGCGCATCCGACAATAACGCTACGCTTTGTAACTCTTTTGTTTACTGGTCTTGTTTGTCCGGATGCCGCATTCTACATGATGAGAAATGAAACGTTGGATCCCATTTATAAAATCTGACCCTACTGTTGCTGTTATTCGGCTGCAGGGGGTCATTGCCGGTGGCTCGCGCGGAGTGCTAAACGATCAGGCTCTCGCGCCAACCATTGAAAAAGCATTTACGCGTGGCAAGCCCGTCGCTGTGGCTCTGGAGATAAATTCGCCTGGCGGGAGCCCTGTGCAGTCCTCTCTGATTGGATCGCGCATTAGGCACCTTGCAGAAGAAAAAGAAATACCAGTAATTGCTTTTGTCGAAGATGTGGCAGCGTCTGGCGGCTATTGGCTGGCTGCCGCAGCGGATGAAATCTATGCAGACCCATCCTCTGTAATTGGATCTATTGGTGTAATATCAGCAGGCTTTGGTGCTCACGAGTTGTTAGCACGTCAAGGTGTGGAACGTCGTGTATATACGGCAGGTAAATCAAAATCTATGTTGGACCCGTTTCGGGCCGAAAATCAGGAAGATGTAGCTCGATTAAAGACGTTATTGGAAGGCATTCATACTAATTTCATTGATCATGTAAAAACGCGCCGAGTTGGAAAACTAGATGATGACGCGGATTTGTTTAATGGTACGGTCTGGCTGGGGCAGAAAGCATCTGAGCTTGGTTTAATCGATGGTATAGGACATATTGGAACCAAGTTAAAAGAATTGTACGGTGAAAAGGTACGAGTACGTCGATATGGCGTGCGCCGTCCCTTGCTTTCGCGATTTGGTGCTCAAGTAATTGATGATGTGATTGGTTCAATTGAAGAGCGGGCAGCATATGCTCAGTTTGGACTTTAAACAATGATGACCAAAGTAGTAGTTCTGTTTCTGGTTTTCATGGGTGTGTTGGCCATGTTTGGGAAATTACATTGGTTAGGTGGCAAGCGGTTATCTCAAAAAAAATGTAGTTGCGGCCGTTATAAGATTGGCAAAAGCTCTTGTTCATGTGGCCAAGATAAATTGTGATAGCGGGCTCTCTGCCATGGGCTCTCAGCGCGCTAGGCCTGATATTGTTGTTTTTGGCTGGTGACAGTTTAGTTAAAGGAGCGGTAAACCTATCTCTGAGACTGGGTGTGTCTGTACTTATAGTAAGTTTGACTATTGTTTCCTTTGGGACCTCTGCTCCAGAACTCTTCGTATCTATAAAAGCTGTTTTAGAAAATACGCCCGGTATTGCGTTAGGGAATGTCGTTGGGTCAAATACGGCCAATATACTCCTTGTGTTAGGAGTACCGGCATTAGTGGCCACGATTCAAATATCAAACTGCGATGCCAAACAAAGCTATAACTATATGATTGCTGCTTCATTGCTGTTCATTGCTCTCGCTTTTCGTGGTGTTTTTGACTGGAAATCCGCTCTTATCCTTCTGATTATATTAGTGTTTATGCTAACAATTTCTATTCGTAAGGCGTTAGTGGTGAGGACTTTTCATAACCCGTCTAGTAAAATAGAAAACGAGGCTGACAATCATAAAATTTTTTTTCCAGTTTGGAAAATTACTTTGTTGCTGATTTTTGGTATGACTGGTCTGCCATTGGGTGCAAGCCTGTTGGTTGATAATGCAACAATCATTGCGAGGGTATACGGCGTTAGCGACACAGTTATTGGTCTCACTTTTGTTGCTGTTGGCACCTCTTTACCCGAGTTAGCTACGACTGCTGTTGCAGCATTGCGTAGACAGGCGGAAATGGCGTTGGGCAACGTTATTGGTTCGAACATGTTTAACATATTGGCGGTTCTAGGCATTACAAGTCTTGTGAGCCCAATTCCGGTTGCAGCAGAAATTCTGCACTTCGATTTATGGATAATGTTAGGAGCATCAGTTTTACTAATACCATTTGTTTACATGGGGCGCGATATAACTCGAATTTGGGGCATCATCTTGACAGGCCTTTATCTGCTCTATTTGGCATGTTTAATGGCGAAATGAGCGAGGGATTTATATGACATGTGCGTTGGTTACAGGGGCAGGTCATCGATTGGGCAGGGCAATGGCAATATATCTTGCAACGCGCGGATATGATGTTTTAGTGCACTATGCCAGTTCTGTTGAAGGAGCTAATAAAACAGTTGCCGAGATAAAAGCTTTAGGTAGAAGATCGGTGGCGCTCAAAGCAGATTTGTTGAACGAAGATGCGACCCAAGGATTGTTTGGCAGTGCTTTGGATGCATTAGGTGGGCCTATTACTTGCCTCGTTAATAACGCGTCCATTTTTGAATATGACAATATTAAATCTGCTACGCGTGAAAATTGGGATAGACACATCGACAGTAATTTTCGAGCTCCTTTTATTTTGACGCAGGCAATGGCCAATCAAGGCTTGAGTACTTCTCTGGATACTTTAGGTGAACCTGTTGCAAGCGGGCTAATAGTGAATATGGTTGACCAACGTGTGCGTAAACTCACTCCGGAATTCATGACCTACACATTGGCTAAGATGGGGCTGTGGGCACTGACCCAAACAAGTGCGCGTGCACTTGCTCCGACGATACGTGTGAATGCTATTGGGCCTGGCCCAACACTTCAAGGTGAGCGTCAAAGTGAGAAACACTTTTCCCAGCAACGGGCTGCCACCGTACTGAAACGCGGCTCAAACCCCTCTGACATAACCGCAGCGCTTGGTTATTTTCTTGATGCACCTGCTATAACCGGTCAACTTTTGTGTGTAGACGGTGGACAGCATCTAAGCTGGGAAACATTGGATGTGTTGGGTGTTGAATAGCTAGCAGAGGTAAAGTTTTGCACTGGATGAGTTTGTGATATAACAATTTTGTGAAAATCTGTTTGTTTTCAGGAGCTTGGCGCAAAGAAATTTTTTTACCATTAATATCAAGGACTTAAATATCTGCCTAATTTTTGGGCATATTGTTGAAGGGTAGGAAATAAAACGAAAAATTTGCGGATAGTGGAACTTGTCCCTAGGTTTATCCACAGGAATAGTGGATGTCTCTTTTCTTGCACTGTTTGATAAAACCGTGTTGCCAAATTGGAGTTTGAACCAAATAAAATGTTAAAAAGTACCAATTCCTCCGTACCGATCGGTGATGCACTTGCGCCGGTTGGGCATGAAGTAATTAAGGGGTACCTTAAAACCATTGACAACTCGCCGGGGGTCTACCGGATGCTAGATCGTGAAAGTCGGGTTCTGTACGTGGGTAAAGCTCGTAATTTACGTGCTCGGGTTTCAAATTATGCAAGGCCATCTGGTCATAACGGACGCATTTCAAGAATGATTTCCATGACCTCATCAATGATGTTTTTGACGACGCGGACGGAAACAGAAGCGCTTCTGCTAGAACAAAATCTAATCAAGCAGTTGAAACCCAAGTTTAATGTTCTTTTGCGTGATGATAAATCTTTTCCTAATATTCTGGTTACTACAAATCATTCCTTTCCCCAAATTAAGAAGCACCGTGGGGCAAAAAAAGAGCAGGGTGCATACTATGGCCCATTTGCCAGCGCGGGCGCTGTCAATCGCTCGCTTAATCAACTTCAACGTGTATTTTTGTTGCGCAATTGTGCGGACTCAATGTTTGAAACACGCACGCGGCCATGTCTGCTTTATCAAATTAAACGCTGTTCAGGTCCTTGTGTAAGTTTAATTTCAAAGGAAGACTACGATCAAACAGTTAAGGATGCGGAACGTTTCCTTTCCGGGAAGAGTACCGATATTCAGGCGCGACTTGCCAAAGAGATGCAAGAGGCATCTAAAGCTTTAGAATTTGAGAAAGCAGCTGCGTTGCGTGACCGGATACGCGCAATGACACAAGTTCAAACTGCGCAAGGTATAAATCCACAAAATGTTACAGAGGCGGATATTATTGCTTTGCATCTTGAACAGGGGCAAGCTTGTGTTCAGGTTTTTTTCATTCGAGCAGGACAAAATTGGGGCAATCGTGATTTTTATCCGCGTGTGGGTGAAGATGTTGACGCCGCTGAAGTTTTAGAGGCATTTTTAGGTCAATTCTACGATGTGAGAGAACCACCAAAACAACTTATACTTTCAAATGAAATAGAGAATATTGATTTGATGACTGACGCTTTAAGCCAAAAGTTGGGGCGTAAAGTTGAATTATTGGTGCCTAGGCGAGGCGAAAAGGCTGAACTCGTGGATAGCGCAATGCGCAATGCACGTGAAAGTTTAGCAAGAAAGATATCCGAAAGTGCAAATCAAAAAAAACTTTTGCAAGGACTGGCTGAGGCATTTGATCTGTCAGAAGCGCCAAACCGAATTGAAGTTTACGATAACTCCCACATTCAAGGAACTAATGCCGTAGGCGGTATGATTGTTGCTGGTCCTGACGGTTTTCTAAAAAATAGCTACCGAAAATTTAACATAAGAGGAGATGATTTGACCCCTGGTGATGACTTCGGGATGATGAAGGAGGTACTAAATCGTCGTTTCAAGCGTCTCTTAAATGAAGACCCTGACCGAGATAAGGGGATTTGGCCTGATCTGCTTCTTATCGATGGTGGGGCAGGACATGTGTCTGCCGTCGCTCAAATTATGCGAGAACATGGAGTTGAAGATATTCCAATGATCGGAGTAGCTAAAGGTATTGATAGAAATGCAGGTAAGGAAGAGTTTCACCGCCTTGGAAAGCGTCCAATTGGCCTTCGTCACAATGACCCAGTTTTATATTTTTTGCAGCGGATGCGTGATGAAGCTCACAGATTTGCCATTGGCACGCATCGCGCAAAACGCGCTAAGTCCAATATGACTAATCCACTTGATGAGATTTCAGGAGTTGGTGCCGCACGTAAGCGATCATTATTAGCTCATTTTGGATCTGCCAAAGCAGTTTCGCGTGCAAATCTTGGTGATCTTAAGGCGGTAGATGGCGTATCTGAGGGGTTAGCTCAAAAAGTGTATGACTTCTTTCATGAACAAGGCTAGATCCAAAGATAATGGTCGTTGTTTGTGACCCCTTTCTAGAATCTGCCTAACCAAGTAGACATATTGTTATGACGTGGAACATACCTAATATTCTGACGACCATGCGTTTGCTGGCAGCTCCATTAGTGGCTGTGACCTTCCTGTATTTCACTCGACCCTTTGCTGATATTTTTGCAGTTACTTTGTTTATTGGTGCTGCCATTACGGACTGGTTCGATGGATATTTGGCTCGAGCTTGGGGGCAACAAACCAAGCTTGGGAAAATGTTGGATCCAATTGCCGATAAGGCGATGGTGATAATTGCGTTAATGGTTATTATTGGTTTTTCTTCTTGGTCCCCCTGGTTAGTTTTACCAACAACTGTGATATTGTTTCGTGAGGTTTTTGTTTCTGGACTACGCGAATTCCTTGGGGATACAGCCGATACGTTAAAAGTTACACAACTGGCCAAATGGAAGACTACGCTGCAAATGGTAGCAATTGCAGTTCTGTTTTCACAAGGTGTGTTTGAACATTACTTTGGTATGTCTGTTTGGGGTATGGATGCCGATATGGTAAGAGCTATTCTGATTGGGGAAGAACCTGATTTACAAGGTTTATGGTGGAAATTTTTTGGCGCAGAATGGGCTGGTCTTATAGGCTTGTGGTTATTGTGGATAGCCGCAGGACTGACTTTATTGACAGGTTTCGATTATTTCCGCAAAGCGCTTCCTTATTTGAAAGGCTAATAGTGATGGATGTCTTATATTTTGCTTGGGTGCGCGAAAGGGTTGGCTTGCCTCGTGAAGTAATCGACGCAAACTTAAACACTGTTATGGACTTGGTTGAATTATTGCGTGAGCGCGAAGAACGATATGTTTTAGCTTTTGCAGATCTATCTGTTTTAAGGGTTGCTTTAGACCAGAAACTTTCCGATTTTAATGCACCTTTAACCGATGTGCGTGAAGTTGCATTCTTTCCACCTATGACGGGCGGCTAATGGATGCGGGTTGTTGTTCAAGAGGCTCCATTTGATCTAGGGAAAGAGGTGGAAAAATTTTCTGGTGGACGTACCTTGTCTGGCGCGATTGTAACCTTCACAGGTGTTGTGCGCGATGTTAATGGTGGTTTGCAGGCCATGGAGATAGAACATTACTCCGGCATGACTGAAACTGCCCTGCTTGAGATTGCCACAAAAGCTGAAAGCCGTTGGTCTCTGGAGGACTGCTTGGTCATACATCGGTATGGTAATTTAGTACTTGGTGATATGATAATGATGGTAGCGACAGCAGCACGTCACCGGAAGGATGCTTTTGAGGCAGCTGAGTACCTGATGGATTATTTGAAATCGCGGGCACCGTTCTGGAAGCGTGAGGTCACTCATAACGGTTCGGGTTGGGTTGCATCCCTTGAGGATGATGAAACAGCACTAAGTCGCTGGTAAAAGTGTAGCGCACAACGTCTTAGCGTGAGTTAAATGTTTACAGCGTTAAAAAACGTTAGCTCTCATTCGGCATGAGCAGACTAGTTAAAGTAACCTTAAATAATTAATTTACTTAATGTCAGTTTTTGTTCTCAGTTCTTCAGTCTCATGACGCGCATCTCGTAATCCGTCCATTGCGGCCCGTAATTCAGCTTCAGTTTGACTAAGCTGGTTTGTAAGCTCAGCCTCTCTTTGTTGCAAATATGTGATTGCCTGATCACGGGTTTCTTCAGCTTCATGAAGTTCTTGGCTAATGCGATCCAATTCAGCTACGTCACCTGCTGCGACACGGGTAAACTTGTGCATTAGCCAATTTGCAAACCATCCAAGACAAAAAGCAATGAACAGAATAATTGCAGTAGTAATAATAAATTCAGTTCGACTCATCGCTTTTTCCTTTGGCAGTACCGTCCGTTTCAGCTTCTATATCACTTGATCCTGCTATGGTTTCCAGTGTTGTTTGCATTTCTGGCTTAGCAGGCTCGGGTCGTAAGAGCCTAAATTCAATACGCCGGTTAGCCTCCCTCCCTGCTTCTTCTTTATTGTCGGCTATAGGATTGATCTCTCCATAGCCTTTTGCTGTATAAGTAGATGTTAAAACGCGGCGGGCGCGTAGCTCATTTAAAACCGACTGCGCTCTTGCTTGGCTAAGGTTGAGGTTCATCTCTTCGCGCCCTTGACTGTCAGTATGACCCTGAACTTCGAGCTTAAGATCACCACATTGCCTAAGAATTTCGGCAATATCGTCCATAGTGCCAAGGGCAGAAGCATTAATAGTGGCACTTCCTGGTTCAAAAGTAATTTTAGAGATTGCTACGATTGCAGCAATCTCAGCCTCACATTCATCAGGTGTTGGCAAAGCGGCTATTGAGTCTAATTTTTCGATGTATGTAACTTTTATATCAAACTCCTCAGCTTCACCAAGTTTAGCCGCGAGTAAAGATGCGATTTTGGTGCTGGCCATTTGTTCTCCGGCGCTACCAGACACTACAACCATATTGGGAGTAACAGTTACAACTCCATATGATAGTTTTGACAAAGCTTCCAAACCTGTCAAAATCCGCAACGGCCAAGTGTCTGGCAGATCCGAGACTAATCTTGCCGCCATATAGACATTACTTGTCCCAAAAGTGGCACGTGCATAGCTTTCTGTGAGGTTGCGCATATTTTCATTTGCTAATCGGCCACGAAGTTGGACCAAGCCTTCTGGACTGAGTGTAGCAATAAATTCTTGTGGTCCAAGACTGGAATCTTCAGTTTCTGGAAGTTTTGCATAAAGCGCAAAAACTGCTGGAAGATTATTTTCCAGCTCACCGATGATACGATCAAAACTGACTTGGGTAGTACCCACGCCAGCGACAATGGTAACATCTGTATCTGAGAATGTAATTGACCCCGTGCCTAACTTGGTGATTGCATCAATTCCTTGTTCTACGGCGATTCCCCACTTTGGGCTGGGGGATCCCATTCCAAGAATACATATGCTTCGACCTTGTAAGCCAGCGCGGTGAGCAGCATTTAAAATCCGCTGCCGGGCTTTTTCTGTATTGGCAGAACATGAGTCAAAATGGGCGCTTCTTTCGTCTTTAACCAACCGTAATGTAAATGGTGTGATAACTGGGCGTGGAGCAGAAATATTTAATGTTAGCCTCAGGCCGGGGGGCGCCGCACGGTTTAGGTCTTTTTCGAGTTTAGATTGTTCTTTTGCACTGTCAGTAATTGCGTCAATCGCAACTCTCCCAGCTTGTACAGAAATCTTAGCACGCTGCAGTTTAGTCATTGAAAAAAGAGCAAAGCCAAGCGCGTCCTGCCAACCTTCCGGAGTTGGGTAATCAGCGATTTCTATCAAATCCGTTATTTTTGAGCTATCACTATTTTTTGTTGCTTGCTCAAGAATATCGGCTCGATCGGTCGATGCAGGTATAAGCCCAATAATTGATAAGCCTGCGTCATTTAGCAGAATTTCAGCTGAAAACCGAGGTGGAGCAATATCTGCGACTGCTTTGATCTGCATTTCATCGATAATGCGGGCCGCGTCTACAACGCCACCTGCCGTGGACAGGGCGGCAAATCGTAGAGCTTCTGTCGGAGCAACACCAGCAATTATTACTTGAAGGCCATTCGCTTCGACCTCAGCCCATGTCATGCCACTTTTATCGAATTCACTCCGCACTCCAATTTCTGATTTATCTTCGATTAGTTTAACTGAAAAATTAGCAGTAAACATTGACAATAAGGCCGCTGAGAAAAAACTGGCAACTATGATTAGTACAGAAGACAGGCGCATTGGCAGACCTTTATGTTGAAACAGTCATCAAATCCCTAATCCCTGAGCTGCCATCTTTCAATCAAACGAGCAGGGCAATGCAAAAAAATACAAGCGGTATCATGCCGGTTGTACGATTTTCCCTGAAAAGCAAAAGACATATTTTGGGGTCGTTGATGTCTAGCCTGTGTAATTGTCGTGCCATGTGCCAACCCATAAAACACGATCCTGCCAAAACGAGTAAAAGTGCTAATGTCGATGCTTGGGGCAGAGCGGTAAGTGTTGTTGAAATTGCCATTAACAAAATAGTTGCGATCAAGAACCTCCACAACCAAGGTGTTGTATTCGTTCCAAATAGTCGAGCAGTTGATTTAACGCCAATTAGTGCGTCATCTTCAGTGTCTTGATGGGCGTATATCGTATCATAGAACAACGTCCATGCTATGCCTGCCATATAAAGTGCGATAGCTGGAGCAATTAAGGATCCGGTATGCGCGGTCCATGCAAGCAGAGCGCCCCAGTTAAAAGCAAGGCCTAAAAAGACCTGTGGCCACCAAGTAAAACGCTTTGCAAAAGGGTAGATGGCTACAGGTACAAGCGCCATAATACCTAAAAATATTGCGTTAACATGGTAAGTCAGCAAGATGCTAAAAGCAATAAACGCTTGAATGCACATCCATATAACTGCTTTCGGCACGCTTATTTGTCCGGAAGGGATTGGCCGTGACCGGGTTCTTTCCACCTGTCCGTCGTAGTGGCGGTCTGAAATATCGTTCCAAGTACAGCCGGCGCCGCGCATCAGCCAAGCGCCTATTGCACAACTGACAGCGATCCATGCGTCGTGCCATGTCACCGTCTGATCATAAATCATTGCTAGCGATAAACCCCACCAACAAGGTAGCAGTAATAGCCATGTGCCAATAGGCCGATCAGCGCGGCTAAGCCTTAAAAAAGGTCTGCTGGCCATTGGTGCGATATTATCGACCCAGTTGCCTTTTACCGCATCGGCAACGTGACCATCTGGTGTAGGAGTAATATTGGTCATATGTATCTTCCATGAATGACGCAAAGATCCGCCTTTATGTAGAGCACTCTTTAGGGCAGGGGCAATCCATTGCGCTCTCTCGGGAACATGCGCATTACCTTTTTGGAGTTATGCGGCTTTCTGTTGGTGCTGCTATACTGCTATTCAACGGTACCGAAGATGGTGAATGGCGGGCTGAAGTGATAGTGGCTGGAAAGCGAAATGGTATTGTAAAGTGCACCTTTCAAACGCAAAGTTTACAACTACCGCCAAATCTTTGGTTGATGTTTGCTCCAATTAAGAAGTCACGTACTGATTTTATTGTTGAAAAAGCTACAGAAATGGGTGTGAGTTGTATCTTACCTGTACAAACAGATTTTACCAACGCGAAACGCATACAACTGGATAGGCTTCAAGCTCATGCAGTTGAGGCTGCTGAGCAATGTGGTGGTACATTTGTGCCTAGGGTGCAAGATATGCAACCTTTTGATAAGGCGCTAGCTGAGCTCGGTGATCGTCAGTTGCTGTTTTGTGATGAGAAAATGGTAGGTGAAAAACCAATTATGCGCAAAACTCCTGGGCCTTGGGCGATTCTGATTGGACCAGAAGGTGGGTTTTCTAAACGTGAACGCGATCATTTAAGCAGTTTGAAGCAGTCCTGTACAATATCACTTGGCCCACGCATTTTGAGGGCTGATACTGCTGCCGTTGCAGCTTTGACTATCTGGCAGATGACGTTAGGTGATTGGTAGAAAAATTAGCTCTGGTAAAAGCCAGTATTATTTTGAAACTACACTTGGATAGCAGTAGGAAAGACATCATGAGTTTTATCAGACCTGAAGCCTCAGCTGCTGTATGGCGTTGGCGCGAGCTAGTGGTGGGAGTACTTCTGGCGCTTTTAGCAATTTGGTGGTTTTTGGGACCAAAAGGCCTGTTGGGGTGGATTGCGCCTGTTGTACTCGTTGGGGCTATTGCACTAATTGCAGTGGGACTACAGCTTGGACGTTTTCGCGGTACTGGCACCGGTACTGGTTTAGGCGCAGTTCAGGTCGATGAGGGCCAAATTACCTATTATGGACCATTGACAGGGGGCACTATTGCGTTGCGAGAACTTTCCCTCCTGAAGTTTGATGGAAGTCTAAGATCTGCACATTGGATCCTTGAGCAGAATGATGGACCCGCACTGATGATACCGGTGGATGCGGCAGGTGCGGATGTTTTATTTGACGCCTTTGCCGTTTTGCCGGGTCTACAAACTGAGCGGATACTGAAGAAATTGCGCAATCGACCTGAAGGAGTTGTTTTGATGTGGGAGCGCTCATCTACGCGTTTGATGGGTCAGCTTTCTAAATGATCTGTTCAGGATTGGCACAACTTAAGATAATTGAAAATGCAGATTAATTGTACAGAAAGCAGTATGGTTAAATAGTGAATTTAGCTTCCATTGACATGCTTGTTAAATCGCCTCATCTCTTTGATTGCAAGATAACCAAACCGGAGAGCCCAATGTCTATTCCACAGTCTGGCGGTGGGCCAATTGAACATCATGGTCAATTAGCGGAATATTTGTCAGATGGTTGTAAACCTAAGACTGATTGGCGCATCGGTACAGAACATGAGAAATTTGGCTATTGTGATGTTTCTCTTAAACCTTTGCCTTTTGAGGGTGACCGTTCGATTGAGGCAGTTCTAGGAGCTCTGCGTGATCGGCATAATTGGGCAGAAGTCTGTGAGGGTGGCAAGCTCACTGGCCTCGAAAAAAACGGTGCCAATGTATCTCTTGAGCCAGGAGGTGCACTTGAATTGTCAGGTGCACCTTTAGAAACAATTCATGAAACTTGCGATGAGGTGAACCAGCATTTGCGTGAAGTCATGGACATTGCAAGTGAAATGGGCGTGGGCTTCATTGGACTGGGTGCGGCGCCAACTTGGTCTCACGTAGAAATGCCCCTAATGCCCAAGGGTCGATATAAACTGATGGATGCTTACATGGGTAAAGTCGGTACAATGGGACGAACAATGATGCGTCGTACATGTACTGTGCAGGTGAACCTTGATTTTGGATCTGAAGCAGACATGGTTCAAAAAATGCGTGTTGCAGTTGCATTGCAGCCGGTTGCGACTGCTCTTTTTGCAAATTCGCCTTTTTTTGAAAATAAACTGAACGGTTTCAAATCTTGGAGGAGCAGAGTGTGGCGCGATTTGGATGCTGATCGCACTGGAATGATTCCATTTATTTTTGAAGATGGCTTTGGCTTTGAGCGTTGGGTTGAATACGCGTTAGATATTCCGATGTATTTTGTTTATCGTGAGGGTAAATACATTGATGCGCTGGGTATGTCTTTTCGAGATTTTCTGAATGGCAATTTACCAGCAATGCCTGGGCAAAAACCGAACCTTAGTGATTGGGCAGATCATTTAACTACTGCTTTTCCTGAGGCGCGAATAAAAAAATATATTGAAATGCGTGGAGCGGATGGTGGCCCTTGGCGTCGTTTGTGTGCCTTACCTGCATTTTGGGTAGGTTTAATGTATGATCAAAACGCGTTGGATGCCGCTTGGGATTTGGTCAAAGCGTTCACTTCCGAAGATCGTGAAGCTCTTCGGGTGGCTGCGTCTGTTGACGGACTGCAGGCTAAGGTAAATGGGATCAACATGCATGACTTGGCTCGTGAAGCGGTTGCAATCAGCAGAATGGGGTTGAAATCGAGGGCGCGTTTTGGGGCTGGTGGCTTAGTACCTGACGAAACCCATTTTCTTAACGCTCTACATGAAAGCATTGAAACCGGTAAAGTACCGGCAGATGAGCTGATTGACCGTTATAATAGTGACTGGCAAGGCGATATTTCACGAGTATTCCAAGACTATTCTTATTAGCATTGATTGATACTGCCATAAAATTGTGTGCGACGATTGTCTTGAATTATATCGACGGATAAAATGCCTTGTGATAATAACGAGTCATTTTTTTGTACCAATTTTTGGTTCTGTACCAGCCCAAATACGGACGATGTTTTCTTTGTGTCGCCAGAAAACTAAAAAAGTCAAAACCATACCAAGAGCTATGGCTTTAGTGGGATCAAATAAGGATATGAAAAACGTGGAGGTTGCCGCTGCAACAAGCGCACCAACAGAGGATATTCGGCTTATTCCAGCGCCTACTAGCCAAGCCAGGCAGCACGCTGTTCCAACGAATATGTTGAGTGCTAACATGAGGCCAAGGAAAGTTGCGACGCCCTTACCACCTTTGAATTTAAGCCAGATTGGATAACAGTGTCCAATCATAGCAGTAAGGCTAGCCAACTGTGTAGCATCCTGTGCTCCGGTAATTGCCCAAGCGACTGAAAAAGCTGTGGCCCCTTTACTTGCATCTAAAAGCAAGGTGAGTGCAGCGGCAGTTTTGTTGCCTGTGCGGAGGACATTGGTTGCTCCGATATTGCCAGATCCGATCTCGCGCAAATTGCCAAGTTTCATGATTTTAGCAATTAATATCCCAAATGGGATTGATCCAAGCAGATAACCTATCGTGGCCCAAACGGTTAATAGAAAAAAAGAGGATTCAATTACGGGCATCAGGTCCTTTGATAAACGTTATTGCCGGCGACATATGTTCTGATGACTTTACCTTGCATGCGTGTGCCGTCAAATGGAGTGTTGCGAGATTTGGACTGAAGAGAACTTCTGTCCATAACGAAAGGGGCGTGGGGATCAAAAATCACTAGATCCGCTGGTGCTTGAATACTTAATCTTCCGGATGGCAAACCCAGTCTTTTGGCTGGATTAAGTGACATCGCTCGCCATAGAGTTGGTAAATCCATTGCGCCGGAATGGAAAAGCTGCATTGCAGCAGGAAGCAAGGTCTCGAGTGCCACTGCACCACTAGCCGCAGCCTCAAAAGGTAAACGTTTGCTTTCTTCATCTTGGGGAGTGTGCATTGAGCTAATTATGTCAATCAGTCCCGTTTGGACGGCCCGAGTTATAGCAAGGCGATCGTCTTCATCACGAAGTGGCGGCTTAATTTTAAAGAAAGTTCGGTAATTTGCAACGTCCAAAGCATTCAATGTCAGGTGGTGAATAGACGTTCCTGCAGTTATGTCGAAGCCGTTATGCTTGGCGCGTTCGAGCGGGGGAAGGGCGCGAGATGTGGTAATTTGATCCGCGTGATAGCTCGCTCCCGTCATTTCGACTATCGCTATATCACGATCGAGGCCCATGCGCTCGGCCATGGGTGGTACAGCTGGCAGTCCGCGTAAGGAGGCAAATTTTCCTGAAGTTGCTGCTGCTCCTATGCTAAGACCTGGATCCTGAGGGTGGCCCAGCACTAATGCACCTAGCGATTTTGCATATGAAAGAGCGCGCGCAAGTACTTTACTGTTGGTGACAACGTGATCACAATCAGTAAATGCAACCGCACCCGCGTCAAGTAAAAATCCGATTTCAGTCATTTGGCGACCTTGCCGGCCTTTAGTCAGGGCAGCCATGGGCAGTACGTTGACGGGAGCGGCTTCACGAGCGCGTCGGATTACGAATTCAAGAGTCTCTGGGTTATCGATTGCTGGATCTGTATCTGGTCGCGTTACCATAGTTGTAACACCACCTGCTGCTGCTGCTAGCCCCGCCGTGCCAAAGCTTTCTTTGTGTCGCTCTCCTGGTTCGCAGACTTTAACCCCGATATCGACAATACCTGGCGCGAGGTATTTACGGTCGCAATCGATAATCTGTGCAGCATCAGGTAGGGTGCTATTGTCAGTAATGATAGCCGCGATCTTACCATTTTTGGTTGCTAAAGCGCCTGTGGCGATATTGCGAGCGTCGGGGTCGATAAGCTTGGCGTTAGTAAAAAGTATGTCCATCATCCTGCAATCCAGATAATTAATCCCGTCAGGGCGAACATGACAATAAGGGCGAGTGTTGCTATACGTCCAGACATCGCTGCGTCAGAAGGCTTCTTTTTGATTGTTAAGGGAGGCGCGGTGAAGGGTTTTGCAGACTCAGCGGTCACAGTTTGGGCCGTGCGCCAATCTGTTTTTGTCTGGCTATATGTACCAATAAGGTTTAAATTTGAGGCGGGTTTAAGTGTGGTTGCAGCATTTTTAAATGCATTTGAAAAAATGATTAAGACCCAGCCACTCAAAGAGTTAAGTTTTATTATGTCAGGGTCCAGTTGATCGCTTGGAATAGCGCAACCTTCGCTGAGGTAACCAACCAAGCCGATATCACCTAAATCAGCTAGGGCAATAATTTCAACCTGATTGCAATCTAAATTAGTTCCAAGCGCTTTAAATATTGCTGTGGAACTGGATTTGAGCTGTTTGGCATCTTGATTGTTCATTGATAAAGAAAAGACACGCAATACTCCAGTTTCTTCTGCTGGTATTGTAATTCGAATTGTCATTGTATTAGCCCTGACAGTTTATGGCTGAGGATGCTTTGGAAGTGTACAAACAAAAAAATTATTTTTAGGAGTTGATGAGCCCAATGCTACGTAATCCGAAATGTGTTGCGGCGTAACATAATAGATCCAATTATTGACCTCATTTGATAATATCATAAGACGCGTGCCTACAGTTGCAACCATGAAAAAAATTGAAGGTCTTACAATCAGCTTTCATCTAAAACTACCAAGCTGTTTGTATAAGTTGCTTCTCGAGTTGATAAAAACTGGATGTATGGCGCGGTAGAGTCTCATAATTTTAAACTGTGGCAATAGAGTTTTTTCTTGCGATAGTGCTATTTCAACTTTCTGGTGTGTCATATCGCTTCTCTTACAGAACGTTGATTGCGCGCTAGAAGGTCCATTGCAGCCATGCGCACTGCGACACCCATCTCGACCTGTTCTTGAATGACACTGTGGTTAATATCATCCGCGAGAGTCCCATCAATCTCTACCCCACGGTTCATTGGACCGGGGTGCATTACAATGGTGTCTGATTTTGCGTTAGCTAACTTATCTGCGTCAAGGCCATAGCGATGATAATATTCTCGTTCGGACGGAATGAAACCGCCATCCATTCGTTCGCGCTGAAGGCGCAACATCATTACCACGTCAACGTCTTTAAGACCGTGTCTCATATCATCAAAAACTTCAACGCCAAACTCGTTGATCCCTGCGGGCATTAGTGTGGGTGGCCCTATTAATCGAATTCGATTTTCCATCTTGCCTAACAAGATAATATTAGAACGGGCAACACGGCTGTGCGCAATATCACCGCAGATTGCAATATTCAGTCGGTGTAAACGACCTTTTGCGCGCCGGATTGTAAGTGCGTCGAGGAGAGCTTGGGTAGGGTGCTCATGCCGTCCGTCTCCCGCATTTAATACCGCACAATTTACTTTTTGGGCAAGCAGGTCAACCGCGCCAGAATGGGGATGCCGGACGATTAAAAGATCCGGGTGCATTGCGTTGAGGGTCATTGCTGTATCGATCAGTGTTTCACCTTTACTGATTGAACTTGCCTGCATCGCCATGTTCATTACATCGGCGCCCAGTCGCTTGCCTGCTAGTTCAAAACTGGCTTGTGTGCGTGTTGAGTTTTCAAAAAACATGTTGATCTGAGTTAACCCAGTCAAAGCTGCCCCATGTTTTTCCGCGGCGCGGTTAAGTTTCACATAATCATCGGCTAAATCTAGCAGTGTGATAATTTCTTCAGGCCGAAGATATTCTATGCCCAAAAGATGGCGGTGGGTGAAAGTCATGATATTTCCTTGACGCATTCTGTTACTTATAGTTGGTAGCCAACGGATGCGACAAGTGGTTGGACTTGAATAATTTTAAAACAACAAAATATGGTTTATTTTTTTCTGCACGCAAAACGCTTTTCTTAAATATATTATAAGCGATAGAGTTACCCAATGGAATCGATTGATTATCATAGCGCGATGGCGATGTTGGCTTGGCAAGTTGAACTGGGTTGCGATGAATGTACAGCAGACGTGCCAGTTAACCGTTACGAAATACCAAGTCTTGCTCCAAAGATAGACCAAGGCTCTGAAGCGACGCCAGTTTTAGCGTCAGAGCCTGTTTTTATTGATCCAATTAGTTTGGGCCATGTGGCAGCAGAACGAGCGCAGGATTTAGACGGTTTGCGGGCGGCTTTGGAGTCCTTTGAGCATTGTGAGCTTAGCCGTGGTGCACGAAACCTTGTATTTGCTGATGGGACCCCTGGTGCGCGTGTAATGATTATTGGAGACCCACCGAGCCTAGAAGAAGATCGAGAGGGCCGACCTTTTGTTGGTGGTGCAGGAGAGTTGCTGGATAAAATGCTAAGCGCCATTGATTTAAGCAGAAAAAGTTCTGTCTACTTGATAAACGTTATCCCATGGCGACCACCACAAAATCGTGATCCTAAGCCAGATGAAATTAACATGATACAACCTTTTCTAAAGCGCCATATTGATTTAGCTAAACCAGATGTTTTGGTTGTTATGGGTAACCAAAGTTGTAAAATTCTGCTAGGTAGCCATAGCAATATGTCGTTGCGTGGTAGTTGGGGAGAGCTATTTGACAAACCTGTTTTGCCAATGCTCCACCCTACTTATTTATTGCGTAACCCTACTGCTAAACGCGAAACTTGGGATGATTTGTTGAGTTTAAAAATGCGTCTGAGCGAAATTTAAAATAGTTATTTTATTAAATTATATTAATTAGTTAAAAAAACGTGTCGAATCTCTACTTTCTGGGGTTTTGATTTCAGTGGAATTTTTAAATAGTGAGCGTAGTTAAACAGAATTGCTGTATGTATATTCGCAGTGCGAATTAAAGATTAATAGTCTGCATTTGTTTGGAGATTTTATGGGCCAGATTGATAAAACCATTGATTTTATAGCAATAAGGATTGCTGTCTTAACCGTTAGTGATACTCGTTCAATGGATGACGATCGTTCAGGAGACGTGCTTGTTTCTCGGATTGTGAAATCAGGACATATTCTGGCAGATCGTATAATCATTCAAGATGAGCGCGACCAGATTTCGTGGCAGTTACGGACATGGTGTGATGATCCACAGATCGACGTAGTAATTTCGACAGGGGGTACTGGGCTCACAGGGCGAGACGTGACTGTGGAGGCACATCGAGATGTTTATGAAAAAGAGATAGATGCTTTTGGTACAATTTTTACTATTATTTCGATGCAAAAGATTGGAACAAGCGCTGTGCAAAGTCGTGCAACAGGTGGCGTTTGCAAAGGCAAGTATTTGTTTGCACTGCCGGGTAGTCCTGGCGCTTGCAAAGATGCTTGGGACGAGATTTTGGAACCTCAGTTAGACTACAGGCATCGTCCTTGCAATTTTGTTGAGATATTACCACGTTTGGATGAACACCAGCGACGAAAGTAACCAAGTTTAAAAGTAACAGTATTGTTGGTAGGTATTCAGTAGCAGCGCTTTAGGTTAAACTCAAACGGGCGTGCTGTTGAAAAAGGCTAAAAAAATGCGATTTTTACGTCAGAGCCTAATTGGCTTCGTTCTTGCGGCGCTGAGCTTGGGTTTGTTGGCTTACGCTGCACAGATAGTTGGTGACGCAGTGCAGACCCGTATGGCTAAAGAAACCAAAGTATTCACCCCGCGTGAACGCATATTCGGGGTTGGTGTCGTCCGAGCTTTATCTGGTATTGAAAAACCTATTCTTGAAAGCTTTGGTGAAATAAAAAGTCGCCGAACTCTTGAATTGCGAGCGGCTACTGCTGGCCGGGTTATTATGCTGTCTGAAGTTTTTGAGGATGGCGGAATGGTTGAGTCTGGAGCAAATTTAGTTAAAATTGACCCAGCTGATGCACAGGCGGAATTTGAGCGTGCTGAGGCAGATATGCTAGATGCAGAGGCTGAAGTTCGTGACGCTGAACGCAGTATTGCCCTGGCTCGGGATGAAGAAGCCGCGGCTCAAGAGCAAGCAGTTTTACGTCAGAGTGTATACGCACGTCAGGTCGATCTAGCGGAGCGTGGTGTCGGAACTTCTACCAATATTGAAACAGCAGAGTTAGCCGCAGCGGCCGCGCGTCAGTCAGTCTTGTCTCGGCGTCAGGCGGTATCACAGGCCGAGGGACGAATTGATCAGGCCAAGACTCGTTTAGTGCGTGCGCGTATTGCGTTAAAGCAAACAGAGCGGGAGCTGATGGATACTACTTTGCAAGCACCCTTTAGCGGTACACTAAGCGAGACTAATGTAGTGAAGGGACGTCTTGTATCCGCCAATGAAAAACTGGCAGTCCTTATTGATCCAAACGCTCTGGAGGTGTCTTTTCGAGTTTCAACCGCGCAATATGCGCGATTATTAAATGTCTCGGGAGCAATAATATCTGCGCCAATAATTGCAAAGTCAGATGTCTTCGGCATTGATTTGAGTGCAAAGGGCACAATCAGCAGAGCAAGTGCTGCAGTTGGGGAGGGGCAGACTGGAAGGCTGGTCTTTGCGCGCTTGGGTCAATCTTTAGGATTTAAACCAGGAGACTTTGTTACCGTTAATGTACAGGAACCCCCCTTGGATGACGTCGTGCGACTACCTGCTTCTGCAATTGACTCTTCTAATACCGTTTTGGTGATAGATGAGGAAAATCGATTAGAGTCAGTGTCGGTTGAATTGGTGCGTCGACAAGGTGACGACGTCCTAGTGCGGGCTGAGGGCTTATCTGGCCGTGACGTTGTGGAAGCTAGATCACCTTTGCTGGGTGTTGGAGTCTTGGTTCGGCCGTTGCTAATTAATGATGCCAGCATACGGGCTGAACCAGAGATGCTTGAACTGAGTGCAGAGCGTCGCGCCAGTTTGATTGCTTTTGTGGAAAAGAACCAAAATATGCCTGACGAAGCCAAAGCACGCACCCTGGCTAACCTAAGGCAAACCTATGTACCTGCGGAAATGGTTGCCCGACTTGAAAGTCGGATGTGAGGCTAAATTCAATGCGCCAAATCCCTACAGCTGCAGGCGGTATACTGAGTTATTTTGTTCGTCATCGAACCGTTGCTAACTTACTCTTGTTGTTGCTCTTAGTTGCTGGTTTTGCTTCGATTCCAAATATGCGAGCACAATTTTTCCCGGATGTGATTATTGATAATGTCTTGGTTACAGTTCCTTGGGATGGTGCCGGCGCAGAAGATGTGGACGCGGGTATTGTCCAGATAATCGAGCCGGGTTTGCTTGCTGTGGAAGGAGTAAAGTCATCATCTTCACTGTCTAGTGAGGGTGCGGCGCGGATTACGCTGGAGTTTGAACCAGGTTGGGACATGGGTCGTGCTACAGATGATGTCCAAACAGCGATTGATCAGCTTTCCAGCCTGCCGGATGAAGCAGATGAGCCCGTTGTACGGCGCGGGGCATGGCGTGATCGCGTGACTGATGTAATTATAACGGGTCCAGTTGGACCAGAACAATTGGGTCTGTTTGCAGATGAATTCGTTGTGCGTTTGTTTGCTAGGGGTGTGACACGTACGACCATTCAAGGGGTAGCGGCGCCACAAACGCTGGTAGAAGTTCCTTCGTTAGGTTTAATAGCAAATGACGTTACAATGGCGGAAATTGCGGCAGCAATTAAAGCTGAAGTCGATGCCAAACCAGCTGGTGATGTGACTGGGGCTAATGCCAGAGTAAGAACTGGTACTGAAAAACGTAGCCCTGTAGAAATTAGCAACATTGTTTTGCGCAATAACCTGGATGGTTCAAAATTGCGTATTGGGGATGTAGCAACTGTATTAGTACTGGGCAGTAATCGAAATCGTAGCTATTTTGTGCGCGACGATCCCGCGGTATCTATCCGTGTGGATCGATCTAATCAAGGTGACGCACTTGCCATTCAGGATATTGTTGAAGAAATCGCAGCAGATTTTGAAGCGACTTTGCCACCAACTGTGTCACTGGAACTTATCCGAACTCGCGCGGAGGCAATATCTGGTCGATTAAATATCTTAATAAATAATGGTTTATTAGGGCTTGGTTTAGTTTTAATCTTATTATTTCTTTTTCTAAATGCACGCACCGCATTTTGGGTCGCTGCTGGTATTCCCGTCGCCATGTCTGCGGCCATTGCTTTGATGTATGCAGGTAATCTGACAATAAACATGGTCTCATTATTCGGTTTAATAATTACTTTGGGAATTGTTGTCGATGATGCAATCGTTGTCGGTGAGCACGCTGATTTCCGTTATCGAACGTTAGGGGAACCCCCCATGGCTGCTGCGGAAAACGCAGCACGTCGGATGGCGTTACCAGTCTTTGCCGCGATGGTTACCACTGTTATTGCCTTTTTTGGGCTTATGGCGGTGGGAGGCCGGTTTGGAAGTTTAATCCGTGATATTCCAATAACGGTAATATTTGTATTGATTGCCTCGTTAATTGAATGCTTTCTGATTTTACCTCATCATATGGGTCACGCATTGATAGCTGCTGGTAAAGCTAAGTACAGTAGCTTTAAACTTGGTATTGCAGCAGTGAGCCTGCTAATTCTAAGTGCTCTTTTTTCAGGAGCATTATTCTTTGTCTTCTGGCCAGAAGTTTTTTTATCCTGGGTTGAAGCGCTGCCGTATCTAGCATTAGGGCCAACAATATGTGTCTCTGTTTTTCTGATTAGCTCACGCAATCGAAAGGCTGAGTGGCTAGCTCACATGGGGACCAAAGGTCTTGATACGCCTTCGGCTATAGTCAACTTAGGTTTTGAGTGGATGCGAAACCATTTGTTTCGACCTTTCATGACCGCTGTCATTATGTGCCGTTATGTTGTTTTGGCAGCAGTTTGCGTTGTATTGGCAAGTCAAATTGCTTTGCTCATCCAAGGTGACGTAAAATGGCGGTTTTTCAACGCACCGGAGAGGGGGTCTGTCACTGGAAATTTCGCTATGGTTGAGGGTGCAACACGGGCTGATACCCTTGCCATGATGCGTGAAATGCAGCGTGCGACGGAAAACCTATCTGTAGAATACGAAAAGAAACATGGACGCAATCCAATTGACTACGTAATTTCAGAAATTGGAGGTAATTCAGGACGTGGACTTTCTGGAGCTGATAGTAAAAACAAAGATCTTCTAGGTGGGATTTCTATTGAACTGATCGATGCGGATTTAAGACCATATTCATCTTTTGCTTTTGTAGCAGACTTGCAAGATGCAGTTGTTCATCATCCTTTAGTCGAAACTGTGAATTTTCGTGGATGGCGATCTGGTCCTGGCGGTGACGCTTTAGATGTAGAATTTTTTGGCGCAGATACTAATACGCTTAAGGAAGCATCGGAAGACCTCAAACGTGCTTTGCTGCAATTTCCTGAAGTGAGTGCAGTCGAAGATAACCTCGCATATGATAAAGAAGAGTTAATCCTTGATCTGACTGCTCAGGGACAAGCCATGGGCTTTAATATAGATCAATTGGGCCGAATTCTAAGGAACCGATTAAATGGAATTGAGGCAGCCACCTATCCAGCCCAATCGCGAAGTGCAGAAATCCGTGTTGCTCTGCCTGTTGGTGAATTAACCGCTGATTTTTTAGAACGCACTCAAATGCGGACGCCAGCTGGTATTTATGTACCTCTTGCTGATATCGTTAGCGTAGAACGTCGTACCGGTTTTTCTACTGTGAGAAGAGAAAACGGCGTTCGGCTGGTCAATGTAAGTGGTGATATCTCAGAAGATGACGCGGTTCGAGCAACTGAGATTAATGAGGCACTTGCAAAAGATATACTCCCCACCATCGCAATTGAGCGTCAGGTAGAATATTTTCAGTCGGGCTTGAGCGAGGATGAAAATGAATTCCTTAGTGATGCCTTAAATGGTTTGCTGCTTGTTCTCCTGGGAATTTACATTGTGTTAGCCTGGGTTTTTTCAAGTTGGGCAAGGCCAATTGTTGTAATGGCGATCATCCCGTTCGGGCTGGTGGGTACAATTTACGGGCACGCGCTCTGGAACGTTCCACTGAGTATGTTCACAGTAGTTGGGCTGCTAGGTATGACGGGTATTATCATCAATGATTCCATAGTGTTGGTTACCACAATTGACAGTTATGCAAAGGTTCGGGGTTTGGTTCCCTCAATCATTGATGGTGCTTCTGATCGCCTGCGGCCTGTCATGCTGACTACAATGACTACTGTATTAGGAATGGCACCACTTCTTTATGAGAAATCTCAACAAGCGCAATTTCTTAAACCTACGGTAATTACGTTAGTTTATGGTTTAGGTTTTGGTTTGTTGCTAGTCTTATTGATTGTACCTGCTTTAATTGCTGTGCAACACGATGTGGCCCGGCAGATAGCAGCAATGCGGCGTGGCGTTTTTGCATCGAATGTGTACGTGCGTTGGGGATTTTCCAGCCTATGGATAATTGTTTTATTTTGGTTTTTAGCCACGTTGGGTTTTACTATTATTGTCGGTGAAATTCCGGCTTTGATCGTTAATTTTTTGCCGATAGTGTCCACGGTTTCACCAATATCTGCCGCCTTACTGTTGTTTTCCGCCGGTGTCATAATCATTGCTGTTGTGGCCTATTTGTTTGCTGCGATAGGCTGGCAAATTGTAAGGCTTCGTGCATCATAATGTTTAGAGTATAACTGTGATTTCTCTTTAATTCTTTAAAAGCCAAATAAACTAACTCGCGACACAGCCTTGAATATCAACAGCATAATTTTTGCCAATTATTGTGATTCTCACACTAGAGCGGTCGATTGCAAAAGAGCCTTTGTTGACGTGTATCATTTCACTTACCGCAGTGAGGGTGTCATCTTTGCGATTAGTATGTGCTTCGCTAACCCAAAGCTCTTTTGTATTGGTTTCAATTATAACAATTTCTCTTCCCCCAGTATGTGGCAGTTTAATTGTAGCATTTATCTCCATTCCATTCTCAGTTGGACGTAATTTACATATGGCTGTTTGCACGCCGGCCTCCTCTCTGGTGTATGGACCGTCAGCCAAAGCAGCTACAATTGCAGGAGTTGGTTTGGTATCCGGAGCATTCAGCAAAGTGTCAATCTTGATCTCGTATGGAATACACACTTCTGAACACAAACCTAATGACATTGTTGCTCGCAGTCTAATGGGTTTGTCTATCTTGGATGGTGTCAAATACATTGGAATAACAACTTTGTTTTTATAACCAATGGATTGAACGCCATCGTCAAAAAAGACTTTTGGTGTGGGCCATTTTATGGAAACTTGTGCGAGATTTTCCGCCTGACTCCAGTCAAAATGTGGTGGAATGCCGGAACTTCCTGGCGCACGCCAGTATGTTTTCCATCCAGGTTCTAGCGTTAATTGTACAGCAGAAATGCGACGCCCGTCTGACACATCCCATCCTTGAATAATATCTGCATAAATAGGTGCCTGAAATGTATCCTGAGCCAGAGCAAATGGCATGAAGGCTACAATGTGAGTAAGCCCGAGGAGCAGAATGGAAATATTACGTTTTAACATGTAACCTACATGAACGCCTAAGCTTGAAAATCCAAGTCACGATATCGATAGATTGTGATAATTTATGCCTTGATTGAAGCAATACTGGCCCTTGCTCCGTTTGGCGGGGGCACATTGGTGGAAATTTAAGGATATGAGATATTAAATGCCTAACGGAATTCTGCTTAATCTCAACGGTACACTACTTGTAGCTATGCCAGGGTTGAATGACCGGCGCTTTGAAAGTGCCGTAGTCTTTCTTTGTGCGCACTCCAAAAAAGGTGTGATGGGTTTGATTATTAACAAGCCTATTCCAAACATGTTTCTTGGTGAACTATTTAGTCAATCTGGTCTTCACGTTGATGATGTTGATCTAGCTGAGCGGGTTTATTTTGGTGGACCAGTTGAAAAAGCATGTGGCTTTGTCCTGCACTCGCCAGATTATCAGTCTGATGTAGAAACATTAAAAGTATCTGATAAATTTGGAATGACTACGACTAAAAAAGTTTATTTTTTAGGCAATAGTGAAAGGGCAAGGGCCTAAGAGTGCGCGAATACTGCTCGGATATGCAGGTTGGGGACCTGGGGACCTGGTCAACTTGAGAGTGAGATATCGCGGAACGGTTGGCTTACTGTAACAGCTATACCTGATTTGGTTTTTAATACGGACTATAATTCAAAGTGGAATATGAGCGTAAATTCACTCGGAATCAATCCATTATGTTGTTTGGGAGCGTCTGGTCGTGCTTGAACTACCGTAGCGCAGCAGCTCGTTTTAAGCGATCATTTATGGCATGGCCAAGTCCAATTTCTGGCACAGGAGCGACAGCAATTGGGCGTCTTAGTCTGTCTAGATGGTGCAAATGACCGAAGAGGTTGGCAGCAGCTTCAATGAGATTTCCTGCTATTGATAAATTTAGATCTGATTCCATAGGGCCAAACCCCAGCATCACTTCCTCTGGGGAAGTATTAACGGCATTAATTCTGACTGTTGCCCAAGGTGCATAGTGGGAAGTCAATTGGCCTGGTGCTGTAATGGTTTTGCCCGCCGGCCTTAAACTGCCGATGAGTTTTTCTATACTTTCAACGGGTAATCCGCCAGGCCGCAATAAAGCAGTTGGAGCCCCGCCAACGATTGTGGATTCTAGGCCTACTTCACATGGTCCGCCATCTATTACTGCGGCTACTTTGCCTGAAAGGCTGCCTATGACGTGTGCTGCAGTTGTTGGACTAATTTGCCCTGAGATATTGGCGGACGGTGCTGCGATCGGTCCACCATATTTTCTTAACAAGTCTCGAGCTACTGGGTGTGCGGGAACTCGTAGTGCAACACTATTTAGACCCGCGGATACTAACGGTGCTATATTATGACCAGAGCGTAAGGGTAGGACTAAAGTCAGTGGGCCGGGCCAGAAAGCTTTAGCTAATTGAAGTTCCGCTTGATTGAAAACTGCAATTTTTTTGGCAGCATTTAGGTCGGTAACATGTACGATGAGCGGATTAAAATTAGGGCGTCCTTTAGCCGCAAACACGTGTGCAACTGCGACATTGTTTGTTGCATCTGCTCCAAGACCATAAACAGTCTCTGTTGGAAAAGCGACCAATCTACCATTTACTAAAAAATTAGTGGCGGTGATCAAGTCGCTGTCGTTTGAAGCTAAAATTTCAGTATGCAGCTGGTCCATGTTAACCTTTTTATGCTTGACGTGACGCGGCGTTTAAGTTGCGCTAGCCTATTCTGCGCTGCACTTATAGCATCTCAAAAGTACAGGCACCACTAGCGTGCATGTTTAGGTTTGGATTTGGAGATTACCTCATGTCTTATCGCGCCCCAATTGATGAATATAAATTTATATTCGACCATATTGTCGGAATAGATCAAGTTGTCGGTACTGAAAGATTTTCCGATGCGACAAAGGACGTAAGTTCTGCGATCTTATCAGAAGCAGGTAAACTCTGCGAAGAAGTTATGGCACCATTGCAACGCACTGGTGATTTATACCCTGCGACCCTTGAGAACGGTAGCGTCAGAACATCACCAGGCTATTCTGATGCTTTTAAGGCAATTGCAACTGGCGGATGGATTGGTATGGCAGCCGACCCTAGGTACGGTGGGATGGGATTACCTATGTCTTTAACTACCTGTGTGAACGAAATGATGAGTGGGGCATGTTTGTCTCTGCAACTTGCGCCATTGATGAGCCAGGGTCAGATTGAGGCGCTAGACTATCATGCGAGTGAAACGATCAAGGCATTGTATTTGCCTAAGCTGATATCCGGTGAATGGTCTGGAACAATGAATTTGACAGAGCCTCAAGCTGGGTCGGATGTAGGTGCGTTAACTTCAAAAGCTGAAGATAACGGCGATGGAACTTTTAGTATTACAGGGCAGAAAATTTATATTTCATGGGGCGATAATGATTTTACTGACAATGTTTGCCATCTGGTATTAGCGCGTTTACCTGGTGCCCCTTCTGGGACCAAGGGTATAAGCCTATTTTTGGTTCCTCGAAATTTGCCGGATAAATTTGGGAATGCTGGAGTGGCAAATAAGCTCAAAGTTGTAAGCCTTGAACGTAAAATGGGTCTTCACGGCTCGCCCACTTGTGTGATGCAATATAATGGCGCGAAAGGTTGGATTATTGGTGCTGAAGGTGGCGGAATGGCTGCAATGTTTACTATGATGAACAACGCCAGATTAGGTGTGGGTGCCCAGGGCGTTGGCGCCGCTGAAGGTGCTTATCAGCATGCTCTGGCGTATGCGTTGAACCGTAAACAAGGTAAGACCTTTGGGCCGACGGGTACAATAGTTGATCATGCAGACGTCCGCCGTATGTTGTTGAGTATGAAAGCGGATATTTTTGTCTCGCGTTCGATTGCATTATCGTGTGCTAAATCAATTGATATGACGAGTGCTACAGGTGATAAAGCTTGGAAAGCACGAGCTGCATTCTTAACACCAATCGCCAAGGCATTTGGTACTGAAATAGGTATTGATGTCGCAAATCAAGGTGTACAGGTACATGGTGGTATGGGTTTTATTGAAGAAACTGGCGCAACGCAATTTTTTCGAGACGTGCGCGTTACCGCTATTTATGAGGGAACAACAGGTATTCAAGCCATGGATCTTGTCGCTCGTAAAATGATGGATGGTGGTGAAGTTGCAGGACAATTACTAGATGAAATAGAAAAAAATACGGAGTTTGCGCGGGAAGATTTTCCTGACATGGCTGAAGCTGTATGGCAAGCTACTGGAACCTTACGTGAAGTGACTGAGTGGCTCAATATACAGCCAGATTTGCAATGCAGGTTTGCTGGGGCTGTGCCGTATCTCAAGGCTTTTGCGCGGGTTCTTGGTGGACATTTCCATTTGATGGCAGCAATGGCTGACCAAACTGGTCCGCGACAAAAATTGGCGCGCTTTTACGTTCAACGGCTCTTGCCAGAGCACATTGGCCTTTTGGCTCATGCCAAGGCAGGAGCTGACGATCTTTTTGCTATGAGCGCTGACGAACTTGCTACATGATCCTTTGGATAGTTACCTTTCCAAAATTTAGTCTGGTTTTCAACGTTTTGAATACAGGAGTGACAGCATAATGGAAGAACAGACTAAGCTGCATTTTCCGTGGGCTGAAGGTCCTGTGCACGGCAAGTGTATTCAGGTTGCAAAAGGTGTTTTGTGGTTTCGCTTGCCCTTGCCGATGCGATTAGACCACGTGAATATCTATGTGCTTGATGATGAAGATGGTTGGACAGTTATTGATACCGGGTTCGATACCAAGAAAACTCGAGCGATTTGGTTAAGCATGATTGGTGGGCCGTTAGCTGGAAAACCTATACGTCGTGTCGTGTTAACTCATCATCATCCGGATCATGTGGGTTTAGCAGGTTGGCTGCAGAGTGAATTTGGCGCAGAGTTGCTGACCACACGCACTGCTTGGCTTTTTGCTCGAATGCTTACATTAGACATTCAAGAAGTCCCGGTTGCGGAAACATTGGCATTCTGGCGTAGCGCGGGTATGCAAACTGATATTTTTGACAAACGAGCGGTTGAACGGCCGTTTAATTTTGGTGATGTTGTTGCACCAATGCCTTTGGGTTTTACTCGCCTTCAGCAAGGGCAGACCATTAATATGGGTGGTCGCACTTGGGATATACACATAGGTAATGGTCATGCTCCGGAACACGCTACATTTTGGAGCCGTGATGATGGGTTGGTAATCTCGGGTGATCAGATTTTGTCTTCAATTAGCCCTAATATTGGTGTTTATGCAACAGAGCCAATGGCAGACCCAATTCGGGATTGGCTTGAGGCGTGTGAACGCTTCAGCTTGCTAGCACGCGCAGACCAACTTGTTCTAGGGGGACACAAACTTCCTTTTATTGGATTACCTAGACGTATGGGGCAATTGATCGACAATCACCATGGAGCTTTACGAAGGCTTATCGAATATATTGAGTCACCCAAAGCCGCATCAGAATGCTTTATGCCTCTTTTCAAGCGAAGTATTGACGATTCTGAATACGGTTTGGCGTTGGTCGAATCAGTCGCACATCTGTCACACCTTTATCAGACGGGAGTAGCAACTCGCACGCGTCGTCATGATGATGCTTGGGTTTACCAGCTTAAATAATAAATTATGTCTTGATCACCTAAAACAACGTAACAGCAATTGATGAGAATGGATATTTGCATAACCGTTTAGGTTTAAAGCTTTTCTCGATAACGGCACGCATTATGACTTTTTGTCGTTGCACCAAAGGTCAGTAAGTCGGAATAATAAAGCATAATTTATATTATGTTTGCAGTGATAAGGATGACATTTTGGCGCGCAGTAAAGGACGCAGTGACATGTTCAACTAAATGCGTTAGGCAACGGCAACGCGATATTGAATGGGTATTAAGAATGGCTGAATATAAACATGGTGAGATGGATGTGTCAGAAAATGAGAAGACTTTTGACGGGTTCATGAAGTTTACTACGTGGTCAGTAATCGTCATTCTGGTAATAATTGTCGGTATGGCAATTTTTATCACTTAAATTTTTGCTGAGTATCAGCTTATACATTAGGATTGTTCATTAGCAGGTTCTTATTTGAATTGAGACGTTGTTTTTGTATCTAACCAATCCAATTACGTTTTATATTATTACGTATAGCATGGTGAACAAAGTCGTCACCCCTGCAATAATTGCTATGATCATATTTTTTGTCCAAATGCCTACGCCAATGGTTACTAAGGCTGTGATTAAACGGATCGGTTCGAGACTGCCGCTCCCGTTTGGATAGACTACGATCGGCGCGACTAGGGCTGGAATAATTGCTACGGCTGTATAGCGTAAATGCCTCAGTAATCTTGGCGGAAATTGCCGGTCTCCGACTAAGCCTAAAAACGAAAACCTGAGCAAAAAACTACCAATTCCTAAAGTTAGGATTATAATCCACAGGCTGTCTTTGTCGATGTTCATAGTTTCTTACACTTTAGCCTTCTTTGGAGCCATACTTCAGTCTGTGCACCTGTTATCATACCAGCTAACCCTGCCAATATTAGGCCAAATGAATAGGGCATGCCTGCTGCGAAGATGCTAATCATAATTGCAACAGTGGCGGCAATTAGATGTGGCAGCGTCCGCATCATTGGCGCTATCATTGATAAAAAGGCAATTGGTAGGGCAAGGTCTAGTGGTAAATTTTGTGGAAAAATAAAACCAAGTGCCGCTCCGATATAGCTACCTAAAAGCCATGTTGTAACGATTAACGAGCAGGTTCCGAAATAATAGGCTAATCGTTGTGATGTCGTTAGAGTTGGTTCGGCTTCAAATTTTGTGTGACTAAGTGCATAGTTTTGGTCAACTAGCAGATAAGATACACATACGCGCTGCCATAATGCAGATTGACCAAGGTAAGGTGTGAGAGCAGCAGAATACATAGCCACGCGTAAATTCACGGCAAGAGCTGAAATCAATATTATAAAGGTTGGTGCTTCGTCCTGCATAAGTTGCAACGCAGTAAATTGCGCTGCTCCGGCAATGACAACTAGAGAAAAACTCATTACCTCAAAAATATTTAATCCTGCTTCGGTTGCTAGCACGCCAAATAGTACCGAAAACGGCCCAACAATCAGTAAAAATGGCGCGCTATCGCGCATACCTGACCAATATTTCGATTTGGTGGTGGTGGAGGGCATTAACGATCCTTACAATAGCCTTAAAAGAGTAACGATCTAATGGAGGGATGCAATTGGCACAAAATAAAAATGCAGATAATTATCTAATCTCCCCCGACATAAATAGATCGCGTTTGTCTCGCTGTGTGGTTGGGCATGACCATTTGGGAGTACGTACGGAAATATCTGTTGTTGAAGAACGTCCGTTAACAATTTACTTGAATAGTCAGGAAATTGTCACAGCAATGACTATTGGTGATTACCCAGATTATCTTGCGCTCGGATTTTTGCTGAACCAAGGTATGTTAGGGCAGCATGAAACTGTAACTGACATCGATTATGATGAGGAGTTGGAAACGGTTGTTGTGCGGACTAATAAGCCCACAAATCATGAAGAAAAACTAGCAAAAAAGACCCGTACCAGTGGATGTGCAATTGGCACAGTTTTTGGTGATATGATGGATGGGTTGGAAAATGTTAACTTAGCTAAAGCTGAAATTCGTACATCTTGGTTATACGCGTTATCAGCGCGAATTAATCGAACTCCATCGCTTTATTTAAAGGTTGGGGCAATACATGGGACAGTCTTGTGCCAACGTGATAAACCACTTGTCTACATGGAAGACGTTGGACGTCATAACGCTGTCGATAAAATTGCAGGCTGGATGATGATGAATAGTGTCGAAGCGAGTAACAAAATTCTTTATACCACAGGACGCTTAACCTCTGAAATGGTGATCAAAACTGCAATGATGGGAATTCCAGTACTTGTCTCGCGCTCAGGGTTTACTGCTTGGGGAGTTGAGATTGCGCAGCAGGTTGGTCTTACATTGATTGGTAGAATGCGAGGTCAACGTTTTGTATGTCTAAGTGGTGATAAACGGCTGGTGCGTGACATTGACCCATCTTTGGCTGCCACTGAACCGAGCAAGGTTAACCGGAAAGCATCCCAATGATGCCGCCAGTGGGTGTGATACTTGCCGGTGGTTTGGCGTCTCGCATGGGGGGTGGAGACAAAGGTTTGCTGCAGCTTGGTAATAAAACCTTACTGGAGCATGTAGTGGAACGACTTGCACCTCAGGTCACTAATATTGTGTTGAATGCAAATGGAGACCCAGCGCGATTTTTAACAAAGTCTATGCCTGTAATCGCCGATAGCATTGGTGGGTATGTAGGCCCCTTGGCGGGCGTTTTGGCAGGTTTAGACTGGGCAGCAAACATTGGTGCCGATAGCGTAGTAACGGTTGCTGCCGACACCCCATTCTTTCCTCGCAACTTGGTCTCTAGTTTGCGGTTGGCTGCAGAAGATATGAGCCATCCGCTAGTCTTGGCAGCGACCCCAGATGTAAAAAAAGGAAAGGTGCGGCACCCGACTTTTGGTCTTTGGCCCGTTTCGCTTAAAGATGACCTGCGTGCAGCTTTAACTAATGGGGTTCGAAAAGTTGTAATTTGGACTGATCGCCACAGTGATCGAACTGCTGTGTTTCCAGATGAAACGGCCTTTTTTAATGTAAATACACCTGCAGATTTAATCCGAGCGGAGGAAATGCTGTGAAGGTGTACGGTATTGTTGGCTGGAAAAACGCAGGAAAAACAGGACTTATGGAGCGTCTTGTTACTGAGATTACGGGTCGTGGTCATTCTGTTTCTACGATTAAGCACGCTCATCATACTTTCGATGTTGACCATCCTGGAAAAGATAGCCACCGCCACCGCGTTGCAGGTGCTAAGGAGGTAATTTTGGCCTCAAGTAATCGTTTTGCGCTTATGCAGGAATTGCGTGATACAACTGAACCAATTTTGTCAGAATTAATAAAAAAACTGGAGCCCGTCGATCTTGTATTGATTGAAGGATACAAGCGTGACGGGCACCCCAAAATTGAGGTTCACCGTGAAATTAATGGTCATCCAGTTATTGCAATAGATGATGGGACTATTACAGCACTTGCTTGCGATACCAAACTTCCATTTGATCTGCCAGTCTTTGATCTGAATGATACTAAAAGCATTGCCGATTTTATTCTCACTGAGGTTGGTCTGTGAGTAGTGGATTTGATACCTTCATTATAGTGGATTGGTCCGGTGGCAATCAAGGCTCTGTACAACCGCAAGCAGACGCTGTTTGGGGTTGTGTGGCAAGGGAGAATGCAGTTGAAGATGCGGTCTATTTGCGTAATCGCAACATTGCTGAAAAATGGTTGTTAAATACTCTGATTTGTGAGCGCGCGGCGGGAAGGCGCGTGTTTGTTGGGTTTGACTTCCCGTTTGGTTACCCTGTCGGGTTTGGCGTTGCATTAACTGGTTCAGATGACCCATTTACGCTTTGGGATTGGTTCGAAGCACGGATTAAAGATGCTCCAACAAGTAACAATCGCTTCGATTTAGCTGGTCAAATTAATTCATACTTCGGCGGTAAAGGCCCTTTTTGGGGTAATGCGCTGAAACGTGATATAGTAGATTTGCCTCGTACCAAGCTAGCATATGAAAATTCCTTTCCCAATCGACGAAAAGCGGAAGATTATGCCAAAGGCGCATTCACACTATGGCAAATGTCAGGCGTTGGCTCCGTGGGAGGCCAAACGATGATGGGTTTACCTGTTTTGGCGCGGCTACGGCGCCACTTTGGCGCAGAGCTGACTGTATGGCCATTCGAAGCACTGGGTTCGCCGATTTCTATTGTTGAGGTATGGCCTTCTCTCACCGTGGATATGGCCCCTGCGGGTTGGATCAAAGATCAGTGGCAGGTGCACTCGTTAGCTCGCAATATTGCGGCTCTTGACAGAGATCGTTTAAAAGAAATGTTGAATATACCCATTACATCAGAAGGTTGGATTTTTGGTATTGGCTTTCAGGACGAGCTTCGTGAGGCTGATAAATATTTGCGTAATGACTGTTTTGCGTTGCCGCAGGGTGTGCATTGGACACCTGTCGACGCAGCGTTGGATGATCTGCGTTCGCGGCTACAGTCAGTAGCAAAGGTTAAAAAAATGGCTGTAAATAGCTGTTTAGGCCGAGTCTTGGCAGCAGATGTGGTGGCTTTGCGCGCTAATCCGCCGCTGTCGAATACGGCTATTGATGGTTATGGTTTTGCAGGTGGGCGAGCTGCTGGCCCGCATCGGCTACCCCTAGTAGCTGTGCAGGCGGCAGCGGGTGAAAGATTAAAACATAGCATACCTAGTGGGTCGGCTATTCGCATTTTAACGGGAGCAGCTCTGCCTGATGGTGTTGATACTGTCATCTTGCAAGAGGACGTCGAAGTGGCGGACGGATTTATTAGTTTTGTTGGCCCACTTGACGTTGGCGCAAATACTCGAGCGGCTGGTGAAGATGTAGAGGTTGGGGAAATAGTCGCAAAAAGGGGGCGGCGAGTGACGCCTGCAGATCTTGCTATTATTTCTGCAATTGGCGTTGGTGAGGTTTCGACTTACACGCAATTGCGAGTAGGAATCTTGTCGACTGGAGATGAATTAGTTTGCGCTGGCCAAAATGCTGCGCCTGGGCAAATTTTTGATGCTAACCGCCCAATGCTTATGGGTTTAGTCGAACAGCTTGGCCATATTCCTGTTGATTTAGGACAGGTAGAAGATGATCGTGCTGCATTGCGAAAGCGTTTAGATGAAGCCGTGTCTCAGGCAGATATCATTTTGACTAGTGGTGGTGCATCATCGGGTGACGAAGACCATGTGTCTGGTTTATTAAATGAAACGGGGGCGATGGCCCTTTGGCGAATTGCTATCAAGCCTGGTCGCCCTTTAGCGTTAGGCGTTTGGCGAGGTAAGCCAATTTTTGGTTTGCCGGGTAACCCGGTTGCGGCTATGGTTTGTACGTTAGTCTTTGCTGCCCCTGCTTTTGCCCAAATGGCAGGATCAGTATGGATGCCACCACAAGGATTTCAATTACCGGCCGCCTTTAGTAAACAGAAAAAATCAGGCCGCCGCGAATTTTTGCGAGCGCGGGTAAGGGACGGAAAAGTTGAAGTTTTTGTCTCAGAAGGATCTGGACGTATCAGTAGTTTGGCTTGGGCTGAAGGCTTGGTGGAATTGCCAGAGGATGCGCTACACATACACCATGGGGATATGGTTCGTTACATACCTTGGTCTGGGTTTAATAATTAGTCAAAAGTGCCTGCAACGCGCCCTAGAAGCATAAATGCTCTAACAGTGCGAGTGTTGCTGAGAGTTGAGAGATCTACGTCTGTTGCTGTGATTGTGAACGTTGATATAGCTCGATCAAATTGACGTAGGAAGTGATGGGCAGCATCACGAAAAATGGCGTCTTGTTTCATTCTTCCGGCTACTACAGCTAATGAAGTATTGTCTCTCACGCCACCTAAAGATGAAATTGATCGACCTCTCGAACCGCTGGCGAATTGCCTCCAAACTTCGGGGCGTACATTATCTGGGCGTAAGTCATCCATATAAATACCGTCTTGGCTCAAAAGGGTCAGAATATCTTTAGCGGCCTGAATTAGTTGTGCTGTCTCTCTATTTTGCATGGCTTTGCGCAGTGAGGCAAAGCCGTTTTTGTCTTCGGTATTTTCCGGAAAATTTAGAGCTTGGATAAAATCTGAATTGTGTAAAACAGGTTTACTATTCTCGGCTATAGTGCCGAGTGCAAGTGTTGGTTGGTCGTCTTCAAATACAGCCGGTGTCTCTTCTACCGAGGTATTTTGCTGCCTTTGTTCGCTGAACTGGAAATCGTGTGATATATCCCGCTGAGTTTCAATTTTATGGATAGCATTGGAAATTTCGTCGAGTTTTTTCAACATAAAAGCGTTAACTTCACTTCCATATTCCTGTTGCTGAGTAATATTAATTTTATTGATAGACGCGATTGCATCTCTAAATCGTTGGCTTTCTGCATGTATAAGTCGATTGGTACGAATGGTAGACATGATAATCCAAATGACAGCTATGGGTATGAATATCGCGAGCGTGGCCGATTGGAGTTGAATATTATTTAAACGATCTGCTGGAGTTGTGCTATCTAGAAAAAAAACTGAGGCTAACCCAAGTAACCAAACAGTACACAAGACAATTGCAACAATTTCAGTCTTTCCAAACCTCAAGAGGTGACGCTCATAATAAGTTTTAAATAGCTGTATTTATGATTTGTTTTTTTTGTCATAGTTTCAGCTAAAGCTGATTTTTAAAATTTCATAAAATTTATCACCCCCAGGAGTGCGCACCTCTACGCTATCACCTTCTTCTTTACCGATTAATGCGCGTGCTATTGGTGACTTAATATTTAACAGACCTTTTTCGATGCTGGCTTCATATTCTCCAACGATCTGATAGGTTTTTTCGGCTTCAGTATCTTCATCTACGAGAGTTACAGTGGCTCCAAATTTAATTGATCCGGAAAGTTTAGAGGGATCAATAACTTCTGCCAAGGAAATTACTCCCTCAAGCTCTTTAATACGGCCTTCGATGAAAGATTGTTTTTCTTTTGCTGAATGATACTCTGCGTTCTCAGATAAATCGCCGTGCTCGCGAGCTTCTGCTATCGCTTTGATGATTGCAGGACGTTCCTCTGCTTTGAGGTGTTTTAACTCTGTTTCTAGCGCTATTGCTCCAGCGCGGGTCATAGGGATTTTATCCATTGGTGGCGTCCAAGTAGTGTTAAGGGTGGCGTTATTTAAGGGCCACTATCATATCAATTTTAGGTAGCAGACTAGATGGCGTAATGGAATGCAAGTGCATTTCCCGAATTGATTAAATCTCCGTATATGTCAAACTCGGTATGTGATCAATATTTACTAATAAAGCAAATAGTCCTGCTGTCTGATTTAGCTTTTCGCGATTACTCAATTATAATTCTATGAAAAATAAATTGTGTTCAATTATTTTTTAACCGGTTCGTATTTTCTTCTGTACTTGGTTTCATGTGGAGGGCGTAGAATCACAAACTTTAATTGATATTTTTAAAGCATAAGGCATAGTTTATTCAACCTAATGGAAAAATTCTGAGAATTTCGATTTGATGTATGAGTTTTGGCAGTTTGGCATAACGTCACATGAGAAAAATAAAGATGTTGAGGAGTTTTGGCTATTTTAATGCTTTGCTATGATTGCAATGCTGCTGATGCTACTTTAGCCAAGCCATAGTGGATTGTTTAGAGGAAATACTGCCTCGTCTCGGGCAATAGGGTAGGAGTGGTTGTGGCGTATATTGAACGTGAAATGATGGAGTATGACGTTGTAATTGTCGGTGCTGGCCCAGCAGGGTTGTCTGCAGCCATACGATTAAAGCAACTGAACGCTGAACTTAGTGTCGTGGTTCTTGAAAAAGGTTCTGAAGTTGGGGCTCATATTTTGTCCGGTGCGGTTCTGGATCCTGTCGGCCTTGATGCACTGATTCCAGATTGGAGAGCAAAAAAAGCTCCGTTAAACGTGAAGGTAAAGAACGACAAATTTTATATTCTGGGCGAAGCAGGCAAATTGCGCCTGCCCAATTTTCCCATGCCCCCTCTGATGAATAACCACGGTAATTATATTGTTTCAATGGGCAATGTTTGCCGCTGGATGGCTGAACAAGCAGAGGGATTAGGTGTTGAAATTTTTACAGGGATGGCCTGCTCAGAATTAGTTTATGGTGATAATGACGAAGTTAGAGGAGTTGTTGCCGGTGTGTTTGGTCTTGAGAGTGATGGTTCTATCGGTGAGAGCACTGAGCCGGGGATGGAATTACATGGTAAATATGTATTCTTATCGGAGGGTGTGCGTGGATCATTATCTAAAGAAGTCATAGCTAAATACGATCTGTCTAAAGGTAAGGAGCCGCAGAAATTTGGTCTTGGGATGAAAGAAATATGGGAGGTTGAACCAGACAAGCACAAAGAAGGTTCAGTTACTCACACAATGGGTTGGCCACTTGGAAGCAACGCCGGTGGTGGAGCGTTCATTTATCATCTTGAAAATAACCAAGTGTATGTCGGCTTTGTCGTGCACCTAAATTATAAGAACCCTTATTTATTTCCTTATATGGAATTTCAGCGTTTTAAGAACCATCCAATGATTTCGAACCTTTTAGAGGGCGGCAAACGCGTTGCGTATGGTGCACGCGCAATTTCAGAGGGTGGCTACCAATCGATGCCAAAGATGGTGGCACCGGGTGTTGCTCTGTTGGGCTGCTCAGTTGGTATGGTCAACGTGCCCCGAATTAAGGGTAACCATAATGCAATGCTATCCGGTAAGGCAGCTGCTGAAGCTGCGTTTGAAGCAATAGATGCAGAGCGTTCAGGTGACGAATTAACAGCTTACGAGGCGGTTGTTCGAAATGGCGCGATTGGTGCCGACTTGAAGAAGGTCCGCAATGTAAAACCTCTGTGGTCGAAATATGGCTTAACGGCTTCTTTAATTTTGGGTGGCCTAGATATGTGGACTAACTCACTTGGCTTTTCTCTTTTTGGGACTCAAAAACATTATAAAAATGATGCAGAGGCGACTGAAGAGGCGAGTAAGCACTCGCCTATTGATTACCCAAAGCCGGATGGAAAATTAACCTTCGATCGATTAACCAACGTTGCCTTTTCCTTTACAAATCACGAGGAAACCCAGCCTCCTCATCTTCATCTTAAAGATGCTGCAGTGCCTGTGGAAGTGAACTTGGCCAGATATGCTGGCCCCTCTGCACGCTATTGTCCCGCTGGTGTCTACGAATTTGTAAAAGAAGCGGGTGGCGATACTCGTTTCGTAATTAATTTCCAGAATTGTGTGCACTGTAAAACTTGCGACATAAAGGATCCAAGTCAAAACATTAATTGGACGACACCGCAAGGAGGTGGTGGGCCAAACTATCCTAATATGTAGCGTGAATCAAAATAATCAGTGATTTTAAAAGTTGTTTTACAGTAGCCATAGCTAGGAATGATTTAACTATGTGATAAGAATTATAAAGGCTTTTAAGTCGTGCCGGATTGTATCTGGCCTTTGCAGTGTTACTTAAGAGATAGACTGATTAAAAATTGATGCCTAAAATAGGAATGCAACGAAAATGATTAAATTGTTCAACAATATTTTCGTCTGCGCTGCCGTCATTTTCACGTTTTCCGTGCCAGTGTTCGGGCAATCCTTTTCCGGCGCTTATTTAGCGGGTCAAAATGCGGCTTCTCGAAGTGATTTTGAGGCCGCTGGTTCATATTATATTCAAGCACTAGCTCAAGATCCAAATAATGCAAAAGTTGCTGAATCTGCGATATTCGCACAGATTGCATTGGGCGACGTACTGAGAGCAAAACCGTTAGCGGCAGTTTTGGAAGCCCGTGGAGTTCAAAGCCAGATCGCGCATATGACCATAATTGCAACATTGTTTTATGAGGAAAATTATGAGGGCTACTTGGCGCGCGAGGTTGAAACAAGCGGTGTCGGGCCGCTTGTTGATGGCTTACTATCGGCTTGGGCGCAAGTTGGTCTGAAAAATCGTGTGGATGCATTAGCCCAATTTGACAAAATAGCAGAGCAATCTGGCCTTCAAGGGTTTGCACTGTATCATAAAGCTATGGCATTGGGTGCTCTGGGTGACTTTGAGGCTGCCGAAGAAATTTTTGCGAAATATGACAGCGGCCCTTTGCAGCAGACCAGACGTGGAATTTTAGCGCGAGCGGAAATATTATCTCAACTTGGTCGTAACGAAGATGCACTAGCCTCTATCCGTGCCGCTTTTGGATCTACACCTGATCCAGAACTTACAGTTTTCGCAAAAATTCTTGAAACTGGTGGCACTTTACCTTTTAGTCACATCACATCTGCGCGGGACGGCGCAGCGGAAGTTTTTTATTCTGTTGCTGGTGCATTACAACAAGAAGCTGGAGCCGACTATACTTTGCTTTACGCTCGGGTAGCGAGCTTCTTAAGACCAGATCATATTGACACTTTACTATTGAGTGCAGAGCTTTTGGAAAGCTTGGATCAATATAAATTAGCTAATACTGCTTATAAGGGCGTGCCTGCGGATCATTCAGCATTTCATGCTGCTGAATTGGGACGGGCAGATGTTTTACGTCAATCGGGGAAACCAGACGCCTCTATTGAAGTACTGGAACAACTGGCAAAAAGATTTGATGATTTGGCAATTGTGTATTCTACGCTTGGTGACGTTTTGCGTCAGCAGGAGCAATTTGAGGAAGCTGTATCTGCATATGATCGAGCTTTAGAGTTGACGACAGATGGTGCTCGCGGAAGTTGGTTTCTTCACTATGCACGCGCTATTTCGCTAGAACGCTTGGAAGAATGGCCGCGAGCCGAGTCGGATTTTCGCAAGGCACTGGAATTAAATCCTGGGCAGCCTCAGGTGTTGAATTACCTCGGTTATTCATTAGTAGAAAAGCAGGTAAAACTTAAAGAAGCGCTTTCAATGATAGAGCAGGCGGTTACTACTAGTCCAGATAGCGGTTATATTGTCGATTCTTTGGGTTGGGTGCTTTATCGACTTGGTCGTTATCAGGAAGCTACTCAACATATGGAACGAGCTGTTGAACTGATGCCCATCGATCCAGTGGTCAATGACCACCTTGGAGATGTCTATTGGGCTGTTGGCCGGGAGCGGGAGGCTCAATTCCAGTGGATGCGCGCACTTAGTTTTGTAGACCCCAAAGATACGGATGGTGAAGCTGACCCAGATCGTATGCGCCGGAAGCTGGAAGTTGGGCTGGATCAAGTTTTGCAAGAAGAGGACGCAGAGCCTCTGAAAGTTACTGACGAAGACTGATTGTTCGAATATGTCCCAAAACGTTTCATATCATGTACGTGCACCAGCAAAAATAAACCTCACACTGCATGTTACTGGTCAAAGACCTGATGGGTATCATATTTTGGATTCTCTCGTTGTCTTTGCCGATGTATGTGATATCCTCACTATTAAGCGTAGTCACAACTTTTCTTTTACAGTTAAAGGAACTGAAGCTGCTGGCACGCCTGCAAACGATGAAAATCTCGTGCTGAAGGTGGCACGTTTGTTTTTGGAAGCACAAAATCTATCATTAGTTCTCAAAAAAAGTTTGCCAGTATCTTCAGGGATTGGCGGCGGATCTGCTGATGCTGCTGCAGCATTTCGAGGTCTTTTGTGTCATTCGCATGGCTTACTACCTGGTGAAAGTATCCCAACTGACTTTTTTAACCTCGATCAAACACCAATAGGTCGGCGTTTATTTCAACTAGGTGCAGATATTCCTGTCTGTGTAATGTCGCAAACTATGCGGATGCGTGGAATTGGTGAAAATCTAAAATCGGTACAAGGTCTCCCAGAAATGTGGGCTATTTTGGTTAATCCAAGGGTAGCTATATCTACACCCACTGTATTTAAAAAATTGACAGAAAAATCAAACCCACCAATGCCGGATAATATTCCTAAATTTAAAACTATTGAATGTTTTGTTTCATGGCTAGCCGCACAGCGAAATGACCTTGAGCAACCTGCTATGTCTCTCGTTCCAGAAATAAAACAAGTAATAGATAGATTTAACGCAAGTTCAGATTGCATGTTTGCAAGGATGTCTGGGTCCGGTGCTACTTGCTTTGGTTTGTATGCCAACAAAGCGCGAGCGATGGCGGATCTGCAGAAAGTTCAGAGGGAATTTCCCAACTGGTGGGTGCAAAATACTTTTTTGGGTTCATCGGCCTCACTAGCAATGCCACGAGCTACTTGAGGCGCGCTACTACATAGGTAGCCAAGTCGTATAGGATCGACTTTATGTCATGGTCAGGAAGGGGTGCTAGAGCTGCTTTCGCTTTGTTTGCCCAACTGATGGCGTCTAAACGTGTAGCCTCCAAGGCTCCATGCTTTTGCAGTAAACTGATTGCGCGTTCCAAGTCACCATCTTCTTGGCTGCCTTTTTCGATTGTGCGACTCCAGAAAGCCTGCTCTTTGCTATCGGCATTTGCCACAGCCTTTATGACTGGCAAAGTTAGTTTTCGTTCGCGAAAATCATCACCAATATTCTTACCTGTTATGGATGATTGCCCGTCATAGTCTAATAAATCATCTACTACTTGAAACGAGATACCAAGTGAATCGCCGTAGTCAGAAAGAGCTTGTACTGTAGATACATCAGCGCCTGCTATCACGCCTCCAACTTTTGTCGCAGCAGAAAACAGCGCAGCCGTTTTCCCACGCACTACTTGAAGGTAAATATCTTCGTCTGTGGCGAGATCCTGCGCTGCGGTCATTTGTAATACTTCTCCCTCTGCTATCGTTGCAGAGGCGTCGGATAAAATACGGAGTACATCCATTGAGCCGGTTTCGGTCATCAGTTGGAAACTGCGTGAAAATAGGTAGTCACCAACTAGAACTGAAGACTTGTTGTCCCATAAAAGATTTGCCGTAGGTCGACCGCGGCGCTGTGCACTTTCATCAACAACATCATCATGCAAGAGAGTTGCTGTGTGTATGAATTCAACTGTTGCCGCCAAGTGCACGTGATATGGACCCTCATAACCGCAAATATGTGCAGATGCTAATGTAAGCATTGGGCGCAACCTTTTGCCACCAGCGTCAATCAAATGGCGTGTTACTTCTGGAATCCTAGGGGCGTATTTGGAGGCCATCCGATCGCGAATTAACAGGTTAACTGCTTCCATGTCTGCAGCAACATACTTCGCCAGACGATCGTGAGGTTTCGTGATTTTAGTTATGTTCATAACTGGCTCCATCGAGACCTCTCGACATATAGGGTCATATGATATTACATGCGATAGCATGAAAGAACTTTTGCGTAGCACTGACCCAACAACTATTGCATTCGCTTCCGCTCTACTTGGAGGTGAAGGTATAGACTGCTTTCAAATGGACGTAAATATGAGTATACTTGAAGGTGGCATTGGAATTTTTCCCCGCCGATTGATGGTGCGATCTGATGTTCATGATGAAGCACTATTGGTTATGCGAGACAATGATATCGACCTCGGATACTGAATTAACCTATGATGCGTTTCTTGGAGGGAAACTGCATTTATGGCAGCCCCGCAGAGGATATCGTGCCGGTGTAGATCCAGTTTTGCTGGCGGCATCTGTTGAGGCTAAAGCAGGGCAATCAGTTTTAGATCTGGGTTGTGGTGTGGGAACAGCGGCGCTATGCCTTTCAGCCCGCGTGCCGGGCTTAAAAGTTTTAGGAATTGAGCGACAGTCGCTGTACGCAGAACTAGCCATCCGTAACGGGCTTGATGTGGTTAGAGCAGATCTTACAAAGCTTCCTGCTAAAATCAATCAATTGAGGTTTGATCATGTTTTGGCTAACCCCCCATATTTTGATCGCAGAGAGGGTGACGCCGCAGCGGATCCGGGTCGTGAAGGCGCTTTGGGTATCGATACCCCTTTAAAAGAATGGGTTGGCACAGCGGCACGTCACCTGCGTCACAAAGGATACTTATATATGATTCATAGAGTTGAACGGTTACCAGACATATTAGCCGCTGCAATGGGGCAACTAGGAAGCATCGAAATTTGGCCGCTCTGTCCCAGAGCCGGAAAAGCTGCAGAGTTATTAATTTTTCGTGCGCGTAAAAATGGAAAAGCAAAATTCCGCTTACAGGCGCCTTTAATTTTGCACACAGGAACAGCCCATGTTGTGGATGGCGACAGCTACAGGCCGGAAATTCAAGCAGTTTTGCGCGAGGGAATGGGGTTGCTGCAATAGAAATTGATAAATTGTATTTTACGATTTGAGTACATGCTGCGCATGCAGCGTGACACGAGCATATTATTATGGTTTTGTAAAAATGCACTTCATTAGCAAGGAGAATTACATGAGCGTGACAGCCCACCTTGAAGAATTAAAAAAGAAGCATCAAAGCTTGAGCGAGCAAGTCGATATAGTTCAACGATATCCCGCGGCAGATCAGATTGAAGTAGCTGTAATGAAAAAACAGAAACTTAAGTTAAAAGAGGAAATTATCCGATTGTCGGCTTAGTTCTTAATTTGTATACTTGAACTAGCTGCAAGAAGTGCTCCCGCAGCTATCATAATAGCAGCAGCACCCAGAGACCAACTGGGTGTTGCAATGCCAGCAATTACTAAAAATGCAGTGGACAATAACGGTGCTGCATAAGAAGCAGTACCCACAATTTGTATGTTACCCTTTTTAATTGCGATGTCCCAAACAAAAAATGCGAGGCCGACAGGCCCAATTCCTAACAATATTAAGCTTGACCAGCCAATTGCGTTCTGTGGCCATACAGTATCTTCTAAAATTAAATGTAAAGGAAGAGACAATGCTGCACTACCAATGCAAAAGACTGCAACAGAGGCGGTAGGTACAGTGTCAAATTTGCGCGAAAGCACAGAGTACCCAGACCATATCAGCGCGCACCCTAGGGCTAGAAGGTACCCATAAAGGTTGTTTGGGTTAAAGTCAGAAATACCTCCAGAAATTATCAATGCTGCACCAAAAAAACCAAGTATAGCCCCGCTAATATGCTGCAGTGACAAGCGTTCATTCGGCAATAAACCAGACATTAAAACTATCAAAAGTGGCCATAAATATGCAATAAGACTGGCCTCAGCGGCTGGAGCATGCCTTAGGGCAGAGAAATATAAAGAGTGATAACCAAATAAGCCAAGAGTACCAAAAATAAAAATTTGCAATGGTATTTTACTCAGTTTTCGAATGTTGCCGGTTGCCACAGTCCAAATAAGGCCAAGAACTCCACCTATCAAGAAACATATTGTCATCAATAGAAAGGGAGGGGTAGGTGCTGAACCCACAGAGAGTAAAGCGAGTAGACCCCATAGAGCAATAGCAATAAAACCGAGACTGGTCGCGTTTTGACGATTCAAAAAGTAAGCTTTCTATTGATAGTAACTAGACTAGTTCACAACAGCATACCTTTAATTATAGGACTCATAGCTTTTGCTAACGCTGCTTTTTAATGTCAGTTTTGGTATTCTCCAACATCCAGTTGCAATTCGACTGTTGCTTTCACGTTAAAGAGATAGATGGACTAGTTTAAGAAACATCTTTTTTGTCTTTACCATAATATTTTATAGTCAGTAAATTAACTAAGTAAAGAATTGCGCGCCATTGGCAGAGATGGTTGAGCCGTTGATAAAGCCAGAATCATCAGCAGCAAGAAAAACTACGCAGCGCGCTATTTCATCAGGGGTACCCAACCGCCCAGTCGGAATTTGAGAAATTATGCTCTCGCGCACTTTTTCAGGTACTGCCATAACCATGTCAGTACCTATGTACCCAGGGCATATTGCGTTGGCTGTAATTCCTGCTCTGGCACCCTCTTGTGCGAGAGACTTAATTATACCCAGATCGCCGGCCTTAGTTGCGGCATAGTTCACCTGAGCAAATTGACCTTTCTGACCATTAATCGAAGAGATCACTATTACGCGGCCAAATTTTCGCTCTCTCATGCCGGGCCAGATAGGATGAACTGTATTGAAAACTCCCGTTAAATTAGTATTTACGACCTCATGCCACTGTTCGGGGGTCATTCGGTGGAAAGGGGCATCACGTGTTATCCCTGCATTAGCAACGACTACTTCAATGGGGCCTAAATCGGCTTCGACTTTGGCTAGCCCTCCTTTTGATTCTTCATAGCTTGCAACGTTCCATTTGTACGTTTTTATTCCAGTTTCATCAGTGAATTTATCTGCTGCGCCCTGATTGCCTGCAAATGTTGCAGCGACAGAGTAATCAGCATTTTTGAGTGCAATTGAAATAGCGGCACCTATTCCTCGGCTCCCTCCGGTGACAATAGCGACGCGAGACATGTTTACAATCCTTCAATGATTACGGTAAATTTTTGAATTTTGATATGAATTTAAGAAGTACATAAGATAAATTTCATGCTTTACAGCTTATTAAAGTAAGCGCTTCCGTTGATTTAAAATCAATTTTTATTAGTCGCGCTCAAGACACATTGCAACACCCATACCTCCACCTATGCACAATGTGGCCAGCCCTTTTTTTGCATCACGTCTTTTCATTTCAAAAAGTAAAGTGTTTAAAATGCGAGCACCTGACGCGCCAATTGGGTGACCAATAGCTATAGCTCCACCGTTTACGTTTACGACTGCTGGATCCCACCCCATTTCTTTATTTACGGCGCAAGCTTGCGCTGCGAATGCCTCATTGGCTTCAACCAATTCGAGCTCTTCTGGTTTCCATCTGGCTTTTTCCAGCGCTTTGCGGCTTGCATAGACAGGGCCTACACCCATTATTGATGGGTCTAGACCCACTGTCGCATAACTCACAATCCGGGCCAGTGGTTCTATTGCACGTTTTTCAGCATTTTTTGCTGTCATCATTAAAGCAGCAGCTGCTCCATCATTAAGGCCTGACGCATTAGCGGCTGTTACAGAACCATCTTTGGCGAAGGCTGGTCTAAGCTTTTGCATTGATTCCATTGTAGCGCCGTGACGTATATACTCGTCAGTATCAATGACGGTATCACCCTTGCGTCCTTTTAGGGTGAAGGCAGTAATTTCATTTGTAAACTTACCTGCCAATTGAGCAGCTTCAGCTTTATTTTGAGAGGCAACAGCAAACTTATCTTGCGTATCTCTCGTTATCTGCCACTGATCAGCAACGTTTTCAGCTGTTTGACCCATATGGTATCCGTTGAAAGCATCCCAAAGACCATCACGGATCATTGTATCAATATACTGTATGTCACCCATTTTGTGACCAGTCCGCAGCGCTGCTGCATGTGGGCTAAGTGACATATTTTCTTGCCCACCACCAATTACAATATCTGCATCACCAAGTTTAATGTGTTGCGCAGCAAGAGCAACGGCCCGCAGTCCCGACCCACAAACTTGATTGATACTCCATGCAGCAGATTCTTTTGGAAGACCGGCGTTAATGTGTGCTTGGCGAGCTGGGTTTTGGCCTTGTGCGGCTGTCAGAACTTGTCCGAGGATTGTTTCAGACACTTCTGCTTTTTCAATACCAGCGCGCGAGACAACCGCCTCTAAAACGTTTGCCCCCAACACGTGAGCGGGTGTTTTTGAAAAACAGCCGCAAAAACTGCCCACTGCAGTTCTAGCAGCAGAAACTATGACTATATCGGTCATTGTGGTCAAATCCTCTGTTAGATAAGCGCGAAATGTCTTCCAAACACAAACTAAACTGCCGAAAGAATGTAATTGATAATAGCCTCTAATGGATTCGCTGCGGCGCGGCAACGGGCAGGATGCTTCCAGTACGGTGATTAATAACAATAAGTTTTTATTCACTGTAGAGGTCACGGAAGATTTCTTTTACTTGATTCCGAATGCTTTATTTAGCGGTATTGAAGTTTCATTGAATTGACTCTTGCAGATTGGTCAGTGTATGCCGCCATCATTGGTGTTGGTGGTCTCCGCGAGGAGCTCCCTGTCAGTCTGGTGATAGCCAGTCAGAGGACAACGCACTTCGAAACCTAAACGAAGGAGATCAGCCGTGACAAAACGCACGTCTGCCAAGTACAAAATAGATCGTCGTATGGGCGAAAACATCTGGGGTCGTCCAAAATCCCCCGTAAATCGCCGTGAGTATGGGCCCGGACAGCATGGGCAGCGCCGTAAAGGTAAAGTGTCTGATTTTGGTATACAATTACGTGCCAAGCAGAAACTTAAAGGTTATTATGGTGACGTTACCGAGAAACAGTTCCGTCGTATTTATGCAGAGGCAGAACGAGTAAAAGGCGATACTGGCGAAAATTTGATTGGGCTACTAGAACGTAGGTTGGATGCAGTGGTTTACCGCGCAAAATTTGTGGCGACAGTCTTTGCCGCTCGCCAATTCGTAAACCATGGCCACGTCAAAGTGAATGGTCGCAAAGTGAACATCCCATCGTACCGGGTAAAAGAAGGCGATGTGATCGAAGTTAGGGATAAATCGAAGCAATTGGCAGTAGTACTTGAGGCGACCCAATTGCCGGAGCGCGATGTGCCAGATTACGTAGACGCGGATCATTCTAAAATGGCCGCAACGTTCGTGCGAACGCCGACACTCGGCGATGTACCTTATCCTGTAGTCATGGAACCAAACTTAGTTGTTGAGTTTTACGCGAAAAATTGATCAGAATACTGCAAATTAAACTGTTTGACTACAAAAGACCGCTCATTTTGGGCGGTCTTTTTTCGATTTTTACATAATATTTGTCGGTTGCTTTTTATCGTCTGTTGTCTTTTTTGATAGTTTGTATTGGTTTGAGAGCCAGTCTATTTCTAATAATAACCGCGACTCATTTTTCTGGTAAAAAAATTATGTATTTTCCACTGGTAAGGCTGACTTAGGAAGCTTAAATTCACTCTATAACAGGAGGCCGAAATGGAACGCATTAAACCCCAACCTGGCATCATGGATATCGAGCTTTATCAGGGTGGGACCAGCCATTTGGCGGGCATTAAAGATGTCGTTAAACTATCATCAAATGAGAACCCGCTTGGTCCAAGTGAAAAAGCTATTGAAGCTTACAGTAAAGCCGCGTTTGAATTAAATAGATATCCATCTTCTGACCATAACAGCTTGCGAGCGGCTATAGGAAAGGTGCACCAATTAGATTCAGACCGGGTGATTTGTGGGTCAGGATCAGATGAAATAATTTCCTTACTCTGTCAGGCTTACGCTGGTCCAGAAACAGAAGTTATTCATACTGTACATGGCTTTAGTATGTACCGAATTAACGCATTAATAGCTGGTGCTGTACCCGTCGAAGTGGTTGAAAACAATAGAGTTACCGATGTAGATGCCATACTTGCAGCCGTAACTGAGCGAACTTGCCTTGTGTTTTTTGCTAACCCAAATAACCCGACAGGCACAATGATTCCAACATCTGAAGTAGAGCGTTTGATCAATAGTTTGCCACGTCACACATTACTAGTTTTGGATGGTGCCTATGCAGAATACGTCGAGAATTATGATGGTGGCGCTTCATTGGTAGAAGCTAATAACAACGTCGTAATGACAAGGACATTTTCCAAACTCTATGGGTTGGGTGGGTTGCGGGTCGGTTGGGGTTATGGCCCAGTCCACGTAATCGATACTCTAAATCGAGTACGTGGCCCATTCAATGTGACACAGCCGGGATTAGCGGCTGCCAAAGCGGCAGTTTTTGATCGAGCCTATACTACGCACTGCCGAGTGGAAAATGCACGATGTAGAAGTTGGATGGCCGATAAATTGGCTGAAATTGGTGTGCTATCTGACGCATCACTTGCTAATTTTATTCTAGCTCGCTTTCGTGATAGGCACGAGGCAGAGGCTTGCGATTTTTATCTACAGTCGCAGGGAATTATCGTACGTCGCGTGTCTGGGTACAATTTGCCGGCAGCATTACGTATTACTGTGGGTGACGAAAGTGCTTGTCGTCGTGTTGTTCATGCTATTCGTCAATTTAAAAATGGTAAACGGGTATGAGCGTCATTTACAACCGTGTGGCTCTAATAGGTTTGGGCCTGATTGCTTCTTCTATGTTTTGGGCCATTAAGCGTCGTGGACTTGCAGGTGAGGTAACTGGTTATGCTCGCAGCGTGGAGACCCGCAATACAGCACGTAGGATTGCTCTGTGCGACCGTGTTTGTGATACTATAGCTGAGGCGGTTGAGGGCGCGGATCTGGTTGTCTTGTGTGTTCCTGTGGGTGTCATGGGGGCAGTTGCTAAAGAGATGGCTCCATATCTAGCAAATGATGCAACGATCAGTGATGTAGGTTCTGTTAAACGTGAAGTAATCGCGGCGGTTAAACCAAATTTACCAAATAATGTTCACTTTATTCCTGCGCATCCATTGGCAGGAACAGAACACTCCGGACCTGAAAGCGGGTTTGCGGAACTTTTTGATAACCGATGGTGTCTATTAGTACCCGGGCCAGATTCAGATTCCACAGTTACCGCAAGACTGTTACAGTTTTGGGAGGGGCTGGGCGCTAACGTCGAGGAAATGGATGCTGACCATCATGATTTGGTACTTGCCGTAACAAGTCATGCTCCTCATTTAATAGCATATACGATGGTTGGAGTTGCTGATGACTTGCGGCGGGTGACGGACAGCGAAGTTATAAAATATTCGGCTGCAGGTTTTCGCGATTTTACTCGGATAGCAGCAAGCGATCCGACAATGTGGCGTGATGTATTTTTGAATAATAAAGAAGCCACGCTGGAGGTTTTGGGACGCTTTACTGAGGAGCTATTTGCTTTGCAGCGTGCGATAAGGACGGAAGATGGAGATCACCTGCATGACTACTTCAGCCGGACACGGGCAATCCGGCGTGGTATTATCGAGGCGGGACAGGATACTGACGCTCCAGATTTTGGACGAGGTGCAAAGCGGTGAAAACTGCAGTTTTGGTACTGGCATTAGTTACCAACTTCGCCATAGCAGCACCTGACATATCAAAACGACCAATGATTCGAGATCGAATTACGACAGAGGTTCCTCAAAAAAATATCCGTCCTGTAGCACGTGCTTTGCACCGCAATGTTCAACTGATTGCCACTGTCCAATTAAAGTTTTCAATTAGACCTCTTTTGCGCCCTCGGATAATAGAACGAAAAGCCATGGCTCGTCTTAATGCGCGCCGAAAAGGACAAGTCTGTGGAGACCCTGACCTGCAGGGTGAAGAGGTAGGTTCGGTGTCAGCGCGTATTAAGGGATGTGGAATTAAAGAGGCGGTCCGGTTGCGCTCTGTATCTGGCGTTAAGCTGAGCCAAGCTTCATTGATGGACTGTCCGACCGCTACGGCTCTGAAAGATTGGACAGAAAAAAGTGCTAAAAATGCTCTCCGTTCTGTTGGTGGTGGTTTGAAAGAGTATCGCATTGCCGCGCACTACGTTTGCAGAACTCGCAATAATAAAAAAGGCGCAAGAATATCAGAGCATGGCAGAGGTCGCGCGCTCGATATTTCAGGTTTTGTTTTAAAAGATGGTACGCAATTGACCGTGCTCCGTGGTTGGAATTCTAGATATGGAAAGGCTTTAAAGCTTATGCATAAAGGTGCTTGTGGTCCATTTGGAACGGTTCTTGGACCCCGCGCAGATCGCTTCCATCGAGATCATTTTCATTTCGATACAGCTAGACATCGCAGTGGACCATATTGTCGTTAAAACAGCCAAATTTGTTACATTAAAATAGCCGCGGTATTTAGGCTAAGGATGTGAAGCCTAAACTTTATCATGCTATTGTAAATCTATAGTATGAAGTGCAAGTTTATAACAGTGGGTCGTTGGTCCATGTATGAATTAACTCAATAAGTATATCGATAAAAAACACAATTTCCAAGACTTTTCAAAAACTATTTACTTTTAAATCATCCATTCAAATAAGATTATTGATGTGACAAAATATCGGCAAAGGATGCCGCATCCATTACAGTAATCAGACTACAATGTTACAATAACCATAATTCTTGCCCTCTCACTTGGGTGTGAAATCGGATTTATCGTTGCTGGCTATGAGGGATAAATAACAATGACGATGTGGGTATTTGGCTATGGTAGTTTGCTTTGGAACCCGGGAATTAATGTGGCTGAAAAAGTTTTAGCATCACTGTCTGGATATGCCCGATCATTTTGTATGAGGTCAATCCATCATCGTGGGTCCGACGAAAAACCAGGATTAGTGTTGGCGCTGGATCAAACCCTCAATGCATATTGTAACGGTGTAGTTTTGCGGGTTATGACCGGAGATGAGGATAACGCTTTGTCCTATTTGCGCGAACGTGAGTTGATTTCGTCTGCGTATGTTGAAAAAATGTTAGATGTGACATTACTCGATGGTAGAGTTGTTACAGCCCTGACCTATGTGGTCGATCCAGAACACGTCCAATACTGCGGTGGCTTACCGCTCGAAGAACAGGCACAAATTATTGCAAAAGCTTGGGGTGGGCGTGGAGCAAACAGTGAATACCTTTACAAAACTGCTTCTCAATTACACAAGATGGGTGTCGCGGATAAAGAATTGGATTGGCTAGTAAGCCGCGTTGCAGCATTATCTTCATAAATCCTTGGCACTTCTTAAAAAAGTCCGATAAGCTGCATTAACTAATGTATAACAAGGGTGCAGGAGCTAACCCATGGCGCAGCCCTTAGTAAAAGCCCAACCGCATTTTTCGCAGCCGGTACGGCAAGTCACGTTAATGGTAATCGTCTTGGGTCTTTCGGGGTTTGGCGTTGTTTTAGCGTTGCCGCGTGTACTGCCTGTTTTTGAAGCGAACCCATATCTTAATGGGTTTATCATGTTCGTTTTTGCAACTGGCGTGATTGCTTGTTTCTGGATGGTCTTTCAATTGATCCAGTCAGTACGTTGGATTGAGCGTTTTGCTGGGGATGGCCCTGCTTCGTCTGGAAAAGCGCCACAGTTGTTGGCATCATTGGCATCGCTTCTGCGCTCGCGTGGGGCAGAAATGCAGTTAAACGCCACGTCGACACGATCAATTTTAGATTCGGTGGCTACCCGAATTGATGAAGTGCGAGAAATTACGCGATATATTGTCAACTTATTAATTTTCCTAGGCCTTTTGGGCACCTTTTACGGGTTGGCAACTACTGTTCCGGCCCTGGTTGATACAATTCGTGGACTTGCGCCCCAAGATGGCGAGGCTGGTTTTGAGGTATTTGCGCGCCTAATGAGTGGGCTTGAAGAACAGCTAGGTGGAATGGGTGTAGCTTTCGCGTCTTCTCTGTTAGGTTTGGCAGGTTCCTTAGTTGTTGGCCTACTGGAGCTTTTTGCTGGTCATGGTCAGAATCGCTTTTACCGAGAATTGGAAGAGTGGTTGAGTTCTATTACGCGTGTCGGTTTCGCGTCCGACGGCGAGAATGTAACGGATCAAGCTGCAATAGCGAGTATCGTAAATCATCTGACCCTCCAAACAGAAAATTTGCAGTCTATGTTCAGCCAATCTGATGTTATTCGTTCTAATATGGATGAAAAAGTGGGGAGGCTGGCTGGGTCTATCGAACAAATTATTAAACAAATAAAAGAACAAAACAGAGGTGTCGGTGTCCTGCACCAGATGGTTGATGGGCAAGAACGATTGATCAGTTTAATTGAACAACGAGGCGCGGGTGATAGCATTGATGCGGAAAGTCGGATGCGTCTTCGGTCCATTGACGTTCAGATGTTGCAAATATTAGAAGAAATAAGCGTAGGACGCCGAGTTATGACTTCCGAACTGCGTGAAGATATAGCCGCACTTACTACTGTTCTGAGCCGGTCATTAAGCCAGGCTAGTAATCTAGCAAACAGTGACAACATTGAGATACAAAACCAGAACGAAGGGGATATCTGAGTATGGCGCTGTCGCGTCGTACAGGCCAAAGATTTCAGGCGTCAATTTGGCCTGGGTTTGTCGATGCAATGACTGGGTTGTTGCTGGTACTTATGTTTGTTCTGACTATCTTTATGGTTGTGCAGTTTGTTTTAAGAGAAACGATTACAGGACAAGAATCCGAGCTAAATCAATTGTCAGGAGAAGTGGCCAAGCTTGCAGAAGCGCTGGGTTTGGAAAAATCACGCACAAATGATTTGGACTCCCGTCTGACGTTTTTGAATAGTACCTTACAAGATGCACAGTTGCGGATTGAAAGTCAGACTGCTGAAATTGCAGCTTTAACGTCCGAACGGGATGAGCGTACTGCTGATTTGGCTACTGCAAAGATTGAGATTAGTAGCTTTGAAGCACAAGTAGCAGCCTTAATTATACAGCGTGAGGGTGCACTTACAAATATCGCTATATTAGAGGATGAACAGAGCCGCCTAATATCAGAAAAAGAAGCGTTGAATCTTGCTCTTTCTAAAGTGCGAGATGAAGTTGATATTCAAGTTCAAGAGGCTCGCCTAGCGGCTGCTCGTACGGAAGCGCTTCAGGCATTAATTGATGATTTGGGAAAGCAAAATTCTGAGATGGTAGATGATGCAGCCAAATTAAAAGTGAATCTGGAAGCGACGCAGGAAGCCTTAAATGTTAAAGAGATTGCGCTTTTGGCAGAGTCAGCCGCTGCTGAAGCATTGCGAACTCGCTTGAAAAATGCAAACGCGGAGCTGACGGCGATGACGCTAACGCTGGAAGCGCAAAGGCAAGAGGCAGAGGTCACTTTGACTTTATTGGCTGCTGCAAGAGCTGCAGAACAGGATCTGGATTCGCAGCTAATGGCAGCTTTGCTTGCTATTAACATGGCTGATAACACTGCTGCGAGCACTCAGGCACAGATGTTGGATATTGAGGCTGAATTGGTATCTGCGCTAACATCTTTGGAAGCTGTAAAAAGTGAAAATGGTAATCTTAAAACTGAACGTGTTGCTCTTGAGGAGCATTTGGCTGCACTATTGCTAAGCTCTGAGAGTAACGCTGCTACTATGATTGATTTGGAGGCACAATTATCCCTTGTTTTAGCTGAACTTGATGCAACTAGAACAGTCTCCTCGACCCTTGAAGCACGTGTGCTTGCTGCTGAGGATGCATTGGATGGACGGACTGTTAAAACTGAGGAACTGCAAGCTGAGCTTACTACTGCCCGACAAGATTTAAGCGCGAGGATTGGTGAAGTTGATGATCTGAAGGTAATGTTGGAAAATGCGCGGAATGAGCGGTCAACCTCTAATATTGAAGTCGAAAATTTACAAACTCGTTTAACAACAATAGAGGCGCGTTTACGAGTTTCTGATCTTGCAATGGGTGAAATTAGAAACCGATTGGCTGCTGCGTTAGCAGCGAAAGTTACTGCTGAGAGCCAACTTTCAGCCCAACAAACAGGGCTCGACAGCCTAAAGATTGAGTTGGCTAAAGCCATTGCTGAGCGCGATTTAGCCCAAGCTGATAATGCCTCAGTAGACCGTACTAATGAAGATGTGCGCGCACAACTGGTTGCGGCGCTGGCAGCTAAGTTAGCAGCTGAAAATGAGCTGAATGCCTTAAGTATGGACACTATGGATGCAAGAGCGCAATTAGCTAATGCTTTAGCTGAAAAATATGCGGCAGATAATTTGATAATTGAACAAAATACCAAAGCTGAACGTAACGAGGTTTTGCTGGCAGAGGCGCAAAAAGTACTTGCCGCAAAAGAGGCCACAACTTTTGAGGCACAACGTCAGACTGAACTTTTAAATCAACAGGTTTCAGCACTGCGTGAGCAGTTGGGTCAATTGCAAATATTACTGGACGACGCAACTGAACGTGATGAGACACGGGAAGTACAATTGCAGTCGCTTGGTTCAGACCTTAATACTGCTTTAGCCCGTGTTGCTGCGGAAGAACGCCGGCGACGGGAATTGGAAGAAGCGCAACGCTTGCGGATCGAGAAGGATGCGCTCCAACAAAAAGCATTGCAACAAGCAGAGCGATTACGACTTGAGGCCGAGGCAAAAGATTTAGAAAAGTACCGTTCAGAGTTTTTTGGCCGTCTCCGCGACGTCCTTGGAAGGCAAGAAGGTGTCAGGATTGTTGGAGATCGGTTTGTGTTCTCTTCAGAAGTTTTGTTTCCACCAGGAGACGCGGAACTATCTGACCTGGGTGCGAAAGAAATTACTAAGGTAGCAGACATTCTCATGAATGTTGTAGATGACATTCCACCGGAAATTGACTGGGTAATTCAGGTAGATGGTCATACCGATAATGTATCATTCTCTGGTACGGGCCCATTTGCCGACAACTGGGAATTAAGTCAAGGTCGTGCTCTCTCTGTGGTCAAGTTTATGATTAACTCTCTGGGTATCCCACCAAATCATTTGTCTGCAAATGGCTTTGGTCAGTATCAACCTCTTAATTCCGCAGACACACCCGAAGCGCGAGCTCAAAACCGACGTATCGAATTAAAGTTTACAGAAAAATAAGCTTCAAGTTATTAAATTTTGAACCTATTAGTCTGCAGTCAAAAGCGGTGGTTTATCGCCAGTGAGCAGAGGTTTATCGGGCGATTCCACTCGTAAATCTAGCTCACCATTTTTAACACCAACTTTTACAATACCACCTTTCATCAACTTACCGAAAAGCAACTCTTCAGCGAGTGGTTTTTTAATATGCTCTTGTATTACCCGCCCAAGTGGCCGCGCTCCCATTGTGTCATCATATCCTTTGTTTGCGAGCCATTCGGCTGCAGCGCGCGTCAGTTCAATGGCAACATTACGATCCATTAACTGCGCTTCAAGTTGTAGAACAAATTTTTCGACAACTTGCAAAATTACATCTTTAGAAAGCGCTGCAAAACTGATCACTGCATCTAGACGATTACGAAATTCGGGAGTGAAAGTACGTTCGATCGCAGCTGTGTCTTCGCCCTCACGCCTGTCACGTCCAAATCCGATTGCAGCTTTTGCTTGCTCCGATGCACCGGCGTTAGATGTCATGATTAAAACGACATTTCTAAAATCAACGGCGCGTCCATTGTGATCTGTTAATTTTCCGTGGTCCATAACTTGAAGAAGTATATTGAATACGTCGGGATGTGCTTTTTCGATTTCATCTAGCAGCAAAACACAGTGTGGATGCTGGTCCACGCCATCAGTGAGTAAGCCGCCTTGGTCAAAGCCAACATAACCAGGAGGGGCACCAATCAAACGAGATACAGCGTGTTTTTCCATGTATTCGGACATGTCAAATCGGAGCATCTCCACCCCAAGTGTATCAGCCAGCTGCTTTGCAACTTCTGTTTTACCTACACCAGTTGGGCCTGCGAAAAGGTAGTTGCCAATTGGTTTTTCTGGTTCGCGGAGACCTGCACGAGCCAATTTGATGGCAGACGACAGTGCATCAATTGCATTATCCTGACCGAACACGACACGTTTAAGTGAAACTTCTAAGTCTTTAAGGGTTGCTGCGTCATCTTTTGAGATATTTTTTGGTGGAATACGAGCAATTTTTGCAACAACATTCTCAATCTCTCTGGTGCCAATCGTCTTGCGCCGTTTGGCTGCGGTAACCAGATGTTGTGCTGCACCCGCTTCATCTATTACATCTATTGCGCTATCTGGTAATTTTCTATCGTTTATATACCGACTGGCGAGCTCCACCGATGTTTTAATCGCATCAGCCGTATACTTTACTCCATGATGATCTTCAAAATAGGGTTTTAGACCCCTAAGAATTTTTGTTGCGTCGCCTACTGATGGCTCACTAACATCAATTTTTTGAAACCTTCGGGCTAGTGCTCGGTCTTTTTCAAAATGTTGGCGAAATTCTTTGTAAGTTGTAGATCCCATGGTGCGTAGTTTGCCGCCTTGCAGAGCAGGTTTCAGCAAGTTTGACGCGTCCATTGCGCCGCCAGAAGTAGCCCCAGCTCCGATTACGGTGTGAATTTCATCAATAAATAGAACGGCGTCCTTATGCGCTTCAAGTTCAGTAACAACAGCTTTCAACCGCTCTTCAAAATCACCACGGTAACGTGTGCCGGCTAAGAGCGCGCCCATGTCTAGAGAATAGATAGTGGTTTTGGAAAGTACCTCTGGCGTTTCTCCTGCAACAATTTTATGGGCTAACCCTTCTGCAATAGCAGTTTTACCAACACCAGGGTCACCAACCAACAGTGGATTATTCTTACGGCGACGGCACAGCACCTGGATACATCTCTCGACCTCAGTATCTCGCCCGATAAGTGGATCGATGTCTCCTTCGCGAGATTTTTCGTTCAAATCAACGCAGTATTTTGAAAGTGCAGCTTCCTTTTTTTCTCCCTCGGTAACGCCTTGAGGTTCTTGTTCATTATCTGGAGCTCCGGATATTGGACGATCTTCGCCAAACTCAAGATCTTTTGCAACGCCATGGGCTATAAAATTCACTGCGTCATAGCGTGTCATTTCTTGTTCTTGGAGAAAATATGCCGCATTTGATTCACGCTCTGCGAAGATGGCCACTAACACGTTTGCTCCAGTTACTTCTGTCCGGCCTGAAGACTGAACGTGTATAGCTGCTCGCTGAATCACGCGTTGAAAGGCTGCAGTTGGTACCGCTTCTGATCCCTCAATGTCAGTCACAAGGTTTGACAAGTCAGTATCTACGAAATCAACTAACGAACTGCGCAGGTCATCGACATTAACGGAGCATGCCTGCATGACCCGATGCGCGTCTGGTTCCGCAACAAGTGCCAGCAACAAATGTTCAAGCGTTGCAAACTCATGCTTGCGGTCGTTGGCCAATGCAAGCGCCTGGTGAATTGCTTTCTCTAGAGTGGTCGAAAATGACGGCACTGCGCTGCTCCTATCTTCTGTTGTTGATAATTAATGAAATTTCAACTGAGTATTATAGTGAATGAGATGGTTGGACATCAAAAAGCTTCAAGGTTTTTCTTCTCATTATTACATATAAAATGAATGAATCGAGTTTTTTTAAATTTAAACAGGTTTTTTATTTCATTTTTTATTAGAAATTATCTTTGCGGTTTCGGATTTCAGTAAAAACGTCTTGGGGGTTGGCTCCAATCATTGCCAAATTATTTTGGATTTTTGGATCAGACGCACGTAAGAATGGGTTCGTTGATAACTCAAGAGATAATCGCGATGGCACAGTCGGTAAACTGGATGCTCGCTGTTGATTTACTTCATTTATACGAGCGATAAGTTCTGGATTTTCAGCATCAATTGTTAAAGCAAATTCAGCGTTAGCTGCTGTGTATTCATGACCAGAATAAACGAGGGTGTTACTTGGCAACGCCATTAACTTTTTTAGACTTTTCCACATTTGTGACTTTGTTCCTTCGAAAACACGGCCACAGCCTAAAGCCATTAGACTGTCTGCTGTGAAAACTGCTTTTGAGCGTTCACAAAAAAAAGCTAAATGATTGATTGTATGACCGGACACATCGATAACAGAGAAGGTTTCTGAACCGACCTGAAAAGAATCATTTTCACTGACAGCGAGGTCAAGCGGTGGCAGTCTAATCGAGTCAGCGGCAGATCCTATCACTCGAGCAGGATGTTTGGCTAGAACTTCTGCAAGTCCGCTTGTGTGATCCCAGTGATGGTGCGTAATCAAAATGTCGGTGAGTGACCAACTAGTATCTTCAAGGGCAGAGAGAATAGGTTCCGATTCGGGCACGTCAATCAGCGCGGTTGCTCCAGTCTCTGGATCATGGGCTAAGAAAGCATAGTTATCAGCTAGGCACGGTATAGTCCGGATATCTAAGGGCATGGAAATTTGCCTTGTCATGTGTAGGTTATGATAGAGCGTGACCTTCAAAAAGAAAAAGGGCAAGGGGTGATAATGCATCTGGATGTACAAGATCTGCGAGACTTTTATTATCGTAGCGCTCTGGGGCGTTCAGCGCAGTCATCAATGCGACGGCGTCTTTTGGAATTATGGCCAGAATCCAAAGGTCAGAGTGTTGTAGGTTTTGGTTTTGCGATTCCGTTATTGCGGCCATATCTTGCAGAGGCGCGCCGCGTAATGGCGTTGATGCCCGGGCCACAAGGCGTGATGCCGTGGCCGCTAGACGCCGAAAACATCTCTGTGCTTGTGGAAGAAACGTTTTGGCCGATAGAAACTGGGCACGTTGATAAATTAATTGTTTTACATGGATTAGAAACTTCAGAGCGAGCCGATGATTTGCTTGAAGAGGCGTGGCGTGTGCTCGGACCAGGCGGTAAAGCACTATTTATTGTCCCTAACCGGGCTGGCCTCTGGTCAAGACGTGATCGTACGCCCTTCGGTTACGGACGTCCCTATTCGGCAGGACAGCTTGAAACACAATTAAGAAAACATCAATTTTTGCCAGAGCGACACGTGGGCGCGCTTTATCAATTTCCTTCAACTCGTCGGATTAGTATGAAAACAGCGGCAATGTTCGAAAAAGTGGGTCGAACAATGCCTGGAATGATTGCAGGAGGTGCATTTATGGTTGAAGCTTCTAAATTGATTTACCCGCCCAAGGGTCGGCTGGTTCGCAGCATTGTTAAAAGACAAAAAGTGCCACAAGGGGTAACGGCTTCGACCATTTTACGTTTTTAAATATCTACTTTTAATAACAACAACGAATCAAAATTTGGACAATAAATGATGGTAGGAATTAGATTTTATTCACTATACCAACGTTTACATGCAGTAAATTTTCTTTGAAATATTTAGATTAAGCATATCAAACCATATATTTTGGTTTGGAATCGCAATAAAAAATTGCGAGTTTTTCAAATATTTTCGAAGTTTCATTTGGCACAAACCGCCGCACTTTATCTAACGTACTGAAATTGCTTGATAAGTGCATAAGCGATTGTTGATAAAGATATATTGCGGGGTCCGAAACGCTCTGCTACATCCGCATTGATTTTAATGCGTTGGTTGAAATAAAGCGTTTCAACGACCCCTGCTCTCGCTTAATTGCGTTCTGTTATGGGGCTTAGACATCGAAAGGGTGCATGTGTCTGAACCAGCTTCGATTTCCAAAAGCATCGCTGAGCGCTATGCTGTCGCTGTGTATGAACTGGCCAAAGAGGCAAATGAGGTCGACAGGCTTGAGATTGACATAGACATCTTGGCATCTGCCATGACGGATAGTGACGACTTCAATGCTTTACTTCAATCACCGATTTACAGCCGCCATGAGCAGCAATCTGCAATCGTTGCAGTGGCACGTAAGGCTGGCCTAAGCTCAGTGATGGTTAATACAATGGCTCTTATGGCTAACAAGCGCCGTTTATTCGTCCTGCCTCAGTTTTTACAAACCTTGCGAGAAGAAATTTCTGCCGCTAAAGGCGAATTGACTGCCGATGTTATATCGGCCAAGTCGCTCACGAAAGCGCAATCAGACAAGCTTTCTAAGTCTCTTAAAGAAAGTCTGGGTAAAACTATAACTATAAATGCGTCTGTCGATGAAAGTCTCATCGGCGGATTGATTGTTAAAGTGGGCTCTAAGATGATTGATACGTCAATTAGCTCCAAGCTTACTTCCCTCCAAAGTGCAATGAAAGAGGTCGGATAAATGGGTATCCAAGCAGCAGAAATTTCTGCAATCTTAAAAGGTCAGATTAAAAATTTTGGTCAGGAAGCGGAAGTGGCAGAAGTCGGCCGCGTCCTATCAGTTGGCGACGGAATCGCGCGAGTATACGGCCTTGACAATGTCCAAGCTGGGGAAATGGTTGAGTTTCCTGGTAGTATTCAGGGTATGGCTCTGAACCTTGAAGCTGATAACGTCGGAGTTGTAATTTTTGGTTCAGATAGAGATATCAAAGAAGGCGACACAGTCAAACGCACGAATTCAATCGTAGATGTTCCATCTGGTGATGAACTTTTAGGACGGGTAGTTGATGGTCTTGGCAATCCTTTGGATGGCAAGGGTCCAATTAAGACTGCGAATCGAAGTGTGGCTGATGTAAAAGCCCCTGGTATTATTCCACGTAAATCGGTCCATGAACCAATGGCGACTGGTTTAAAAGCCGTCGATGCCATGATACCTATCGGTCGAGGCCAACGTGAGCTAATCATTGGTGATCGGCAGACTGGTAAGACAGCAGTTGCTTTGGACGCAATACTGAACCAAAAATCATATAACGACGCGGCCGGTGACGATGAGAGTAAGAAACTCTATTGCGTCTATGTCGCTATTGGTCAAAAGCGCTCTACCGTGGCTCAACTAGTTAAAAAGCTGGAGGAAAGCGGCGCTATTGATTATTCTATTGTTGTGGCTGCCACAGCATCTGAGCCAGCACCCATGCAGTTCTTAGCGCCATACGCGGCAACGGCTATGGCGGAACACTTTCGTGATAACGGTCGCCACGCACTGATTGTATATGATGATTTGTCGAAACAAGCCGTTTCATACCGTCAAATGTCTTTGCTTTTGCGCCGCCCACCGGGCCGCGAAGCTTATCCTGGAGACGTTTTTTATCTTCATTCGCGCTTGTTGGAGCGCTCAGCCAAGTTAAACGAAGATAACGGATCAGGATCGCTGACGGCCTTACCAATTATTGAAACCCAAGGCGGCGATGTTTCTGCGTTTATTCCAACTAATGTGATCTCTATTACCGACGGACAAATTTTTCTTGAAACGGAGTTGTTTTACCAAGGCATACGCCCCGCAGTTAATACTGGATTATCTGTGTCGCGAGTGGGTTCATCCGCTCAAACAAAAGCAATGGCTTCAGTTGCTGGGCCGGTGAAGCTGTCTTTGGCACAGTACCGAGAGATGGCTGCTTTTGCTCAATTCGGCTCTGATCTTGATGCTGCCACGCAACAATTGCTTGCCCGTGGTGCAAGGCTCACGGAACTTATGAAGCAGGCTCAGTATTCACCCTTAAGTAATGCGGAGATTGTCTGTGTGATTTATGCAGGTACCAATGGGTATTTGGATAATGTTGATGTAAAAGACGTGGGACGGTTTGAAATGGCAATGTTGACACATTTGCGTCAGAGCAATGCAGATCTGCTGGCTGATATCTCTAATAATGATCGCAAAGTAAAAGATGAGCTTGAGGACAAGATTAAAGCTGCTCTTGATGTTTTTGTTGCTGATTTTGCATAGGGAGATAAGGCAATGCCAAATCTCAAGGACCTAAAAAATAGGATTGCTTCGGTCAAATCCACTCGCAAGATTACTAAGGCCATGCAAATGGTTGCTGCTGCAAAACTGCGCCGTGCGCAAGAAGCAGCCGAACAGTCGCGTTCTTACGCTGAGCGATTTGACGCGGTAATGGGTGGATTAGCTTCTTCTGTAAGCGGATCTGATAGCGCGCCTAAATTGTTGTCGGGTACTGGGTCCGATAAAAATCAGTTGCTTATTGTACTCACCTCGGAGCGCGGGCTGTGCGGTGGTTTTAATACTAATATTACTAAACTTGCGCGTAAGCATGCACAGGATTTGATTGCAGCCGGTAAAACAGTAAAGATTTTTACCGTTGGCAAAAAAGGCCGTGATCAATTGAAACGTGATTACAGTGACATGTTCGTAGGACATATTGATATGTCCGAGGTGAAGCGCATGAGCTATTCGGATGCACAAACTGTGGCAAGGGATATATTAAATCGGTTTGATGATAACCAATTTGATGTTGCTACACTCTTTTATTCCCGATTTCAAAACGTAGTAACGCAAATTCCGACTGCACAGCAAATTATACCATTCAAAATACCGGATGGGTATGCGGCGGCGGATACTCTTTATGATTACGAACCAGATGAAGAGGCTATCTTGGCAGACTTATTGCCAAGAGCAATTTCAACGTCGATTTTTTCGGCTCTTCTTGAGAATGGTGCATCTGAGCAAGGCGCACGAATGTCTGCTATGGATAACGCAACCCGAAATGCTGGTGAGATGATTGACAAACTGACCATCGAATATAACCGCTCGCGGCAAGCTGTGATTACGAGTGAGCTGATCGAAATTATTTCTGGCGCGGAAGCGCTATAAGAAAACCGGAGACCAAAAATGGCAAACGCTAAAGGGAAAATCACGCAGGTTATTGGGGCCGTTGTTGACGTAAAGTTTGACGACCACTTGCCAGAAATTTTAAATGCATTGGAAACAGATAACCATGGCAACCGACTAATACTTGAAGTCGCACAGCACTTGGGAGAAAATACTGTTCGGACGATCGCAATGGATAGTTCTGAGGGACTGGTACGTGGTCAAATTGTGACTGATACGGGTGGGCCTATCATGGTACCCGTTGGGCCAAAAACCCTGGGTCGTATATTGAACGTTGTTGGACAACCCGTCGATGAAGGTGGCCCTGTGGATGCTGAAGAATTTCGCTCAATACATGCTGATGCCCCCGCGTTCTCCGAGCAGTCAACTGAATCCGAAGTTCTGGTTACAGGAATCAAAGTTGTTGACCTTTTAGCACCATATGCCAAAGGTGGTAAAATCGGATTGTTTGGTGGAGCTGGCGTTGGCAAAACCGTTTTGATCATGGAGCTCATCAACAACATCGCCAAAGTACACTCTGGTTATTCTGTGTTTGCGGGTGTGGGAGAGAGAACGCGTGAAGGTAATGATCTTTACCACGAAATGATTGAGTCTAATGTTATCAAACCCGACAACTTAGAGGAAAGCCAAGTTGCGCTAGTTTACGGCCAGATGAATGAACCTCCAGGCGCACGTGCTCGTGTGGCTTTGACCGGTCTAACACTTGCAGAGCAGTTTCGAGATTCATCTGGTTCGGATGTACTGTTTTTTGTCGATAACATTTTCCGCTTTACACAAGCGGGTTCTGAGGTTTCGGCCTTGTTGGGCCGTATCCCGTCGGCTGTAGGATATCAGCCAACGCTCGCTACCGACATGGGCGCGATGCAGGAGCGCATTACCTCAACTAAAGCAGGCTCAATTACTTCAATCCAAGCGGTTTACGTTCCCGCTGATGACCTTACTGACCCTGCCCCAGCCACCACTTTTGCTCATCTTGACGCCACTACGGTTTTGTCTAGGGCTATTTCGGAGCTTGGTATTTATCCAGCAGTTGATCCGCTCGACAGTTCATCTCGTCTTATGGATCCACAAATTGTGGGTGAAGAGCATTATGCCGTGGCGTCGGATGTCCAGCAAATTCTACAACGCTATAAATCTCTGCAAGACATTATTGCAATTCTCGGAATGGATGAACTTTCTGAAGAAGATAAGTTAACGGTATCACGGGCACGTAAGATACAGAGATTTCTCAGCCAGCCATTTGATGTTGCAAAAGTATTTACAGGCTCTGATGGAATTCAGGTGCCTTTAGAAGATACAATTTCATCATTCAAAGCGGTTGTGGCGGGAGAATACGATCATTTACCTGAAGGGGCATTTTACATGGTTGGTGGTATCGATGATGTAATTGAAAAAGCTGAAAAAATGGCTGCAGATGCCGCATAAGGTAAAGGCATTTTTATTCTATGATCCAAAAGTAATGTCAAGTTGCCCTATCACCTTACTGAGAACATTAATTACAACACCAAAGGAGAACGCAGATGCAGTTTGAATTGGTCTCCCCAGAGCGGAACCTTGCATCATTGGATGCAGCATCTGTAAAAGTGCCTGGTGCTGATGGTGATATGACGGTCATGATGGGTCATGCTCCAACAATTACAATGTTACGCCCGGGGTTGTTGCGGGTCGAAGTTAACGATGCGGTACAGGAGTTTGTTGTAACTGGTGGATTTGCGGAAATTGGAGCAACTGGCATGTCTGTTTTGGCTGAAAGAGCCGTCTTGAAAGATGATATGACCCAAGATCAGATGGATGAAATGTTTGATGAGGCGCAGGACTTCTATCAACGGGCAAAAGACATCAAATCTGATGGCGCTGGAATGATTGACGAAGCCGAAAAGTTTTTGGCAGATTTGTCTACTATGAGTAGTGAACTGGGTTTAAAAATAAAATAGATATTTCTTCAAAATAATGGTTTATTAATTGTTGAATATACCCCGCATTTGGGCTGACTTCCAATTTCTACTGTGCTGCGTACATACCGTCGTATATTGGACCAAGAGTTTCAACCTCAAAAAGTGATGAAACAGAAGTACCATTCCAAATATTTAATATAGCTTGGGCAAAAATAGGTGCCGTGGGCACAATTCGAATGTTAGCTGCTTGTTTTACTGAATCTGTTGGTTGAATACTGTCGGTGATCACTAAAGACTTCATCACAGAATTTGTCACGCGTTCAACAGCAGGCCCTGACATGACACCGTGTGAAATATAAGAGTGCACTTCTTTTGCACCGTTTTCGAGTAATATTTCGGCTGCTTTGCATAATGTGCCTGCAGTATCGACCATATCGTCAATAATCAGACAAGTTCTATCACTAACATCACCGATTACTGTCATCCCACTTATTTCTCCAGCTTTTTCCCGGCGTTTGTCTACGATTGATAGGGGAGCGCCCAAACGCTTGGCTAATTCTCTAGCTCGGGCGACACCACCAACATCTGGAGATACAATCATAAGCTCATCTAAGCGACCAATAAACTGTGTTTGAATATCTAAAGCGAAGATAGGGGAAGCGTAAAGATTGTCTACAGGTATATCAAAAAAACCTTGGATCTGTGCAGCATGTAGATCCATCGTAAGCACTCTCTCGATACCTGCACCTATAAGCATATTTGCAACTAGTTTGGATGAGATAGGAGTTCGAGCTTTGGTACGACGATCCTGGCGGGCATAACCGAAATATGGAATAACTGCAGTGATGCGTGCGGCTGATGATCTTCGCAATGCATCACACATGATAAGTAATTCCATTAGATTGTCATTTGCTGGGTTCGATGTTGGCTGAACAATAAACATGTCCTCACCACGCACGTTTTCGAATACTTCAACAAAAATCTCACCATCGTTAAAACGTTCAACTCGGGCATCAACCAGCCCTACATTAACGCCTCTATGCATACTCATTCGTCGTGCAATAGCATTAGCCAGTGGTAAGTTTGCATTTCCAGAAATTAGCTTGGGTTCTTGGGTGTTTGGCATGATGCTCCCCGTGCAGCACGATGTGTGATAGATTCGTTACGTTGACATCGTTTAACACGAGCGTAGGGTCCTAGGAACAGTTGACCTGTTAACTGGAGAAAGAAATGCCTCATATAGATTATTATTTTTCAACTTTGTCGCCATATACGTATTTGGCCGGTCAACGATTTGAAGACGTTTTAGTGGGTCATGGTGCATCTGTTACCTATAAACCACTGGACATTATATCCCTTTTAAATCGAACTGGTGGTATTCTTCCCAAAGACCGGCATATAAATCGGATAGAGTATCGTAAGCAGGAATTAGTCAGGCAGGCTGAAAAATTTGATTTGCCTTTTAATATTAATCCAGCTTTTTGGCCAACGAATGCTGCGCCATCATCTTATGCAATTATTGCCGCGCAGAACGCAGGTGACGGTAATTTGGGTATGCTGGTTTTTTCGATTTTACGCGCAGTTTGGGCAGAAGAAAAAGATATCTCTCAGGATGATGTGATACAGGCTTCTCTTCGCGAGGCTGGATTCGATCCTGCGCTCTCTGAAAGTGGGTTATTGGTTGGGGCGGAAACTTATGCTGCCAATCTGGAGGAAGCAATCGATAAGGGTGTATTTGGCTCTCCTTTTTACATTGTTGAAGATAATCAACGCTTTTGGGGTCAAGATAAGATTGAAGATCTTAATCAACATTTGTCAGAAAAATTTGAATACTGACCAAGGGCTAACCAATCCTTATCTGAAAAATAGCCCAGAATTGTTCTGTCTGCGTCCAAGTTAATTTTAGACTATGGAAACCCAAATTTTTTAATTAATATATTTAATCATTGATCAATATCGAAATAGCACTTTCTGAAACAGTCGTATTTATACGCAGTTTAAAAAGGTGGAACATCATTTTTTTAATTATCGGAATAATTTAAGAAACTGATCAATTTATGCAGTTTTAATAGACCAGTCACATACTAAGCGCCCGGTCAGGTTTTCGTTGGGATTTTGGCCCTCTAGTAATCCTTCTCATAAATAGTACTTGGCGCCTTTGTTATGGAGGTGGAAGTGAAGGGCGCGAGGGAAAGTAGCGAAAATCATGTTTGCTTATGGTTAAAATAAAATTGCATACCAGCGCCACGTAATCCGTTGGTCAAATAGGTCGCACTATTGTTGGCTTGCTGGGCCAATTCATGCCATAAGCCTTTTTCTAGATACCCTACCATTCGCGCGCTAAGAAAGCGGTGTTTCGAAAAGAGATGAGCCGCACGTTTGCGCCACAATTCAAATTCCCAAGCCTTTTGGGATCAAAAAGTATAACTGCTTCTACACTCATACAGCTATTTTTTGTCCCTCCAAGGCTAAGAAAACCAACACCAGATTTCCAAGTTAATGCAGCAGGGGTGCAATCTAACGCAACAACAGCATTAGCTAACCGAGCAGCATCCATATGCACAGGCAATTGATAATTCTTAGCAATTGTTGTTCAAATCCCGTAATTCACCAAGATTGTAAACAGTACCATGCTCTGTTACTTATGTAATCGATACAAGACCTCTTTGTGCACTGTGGACGCTATGGGCTTGTTTACCTTCAATAGCATTAGTTAGTTCGTGTGGTGTCATCTTACCAGTACTTGGTACTAATGTGAGCTTGGCTCCACCACTATAAAATTCTGGAGCGTTGCATTCGTCTGCGCTGATATGGGCCACCTGAGTGCAAAAACTGTCTGCCAGGGCTGAGTATTACAGGCTAAACTAAGAGAATTTGCGGCAGTACCGGATACTACTAAGTAAACAGTTGCTTCGGGCGCATCAAATAAATCGCAAATTTTCTTATGAACTTCATTCATAAGTACGTCGGTACCATATGGCATTTTCGGGCCATGGTTGGCTGCGATTATCCTTTCCATAATTTTAGGATGTACAGGATCAGTGTTGTCAGAAGCAAAAAACATCAAATTGGCTCCTGAATTACATAATCTTCCCAATCTTCTTCAGCGATATCAAACTCACTGACGGTGGTACCTTGTACAGAAATACCGGCCTTATAAACGCTTTCGGAAGTACCAGTGATCAATGGATGCCAATCTGGTAGCGGTTGACCAGTGTGGAGCAGGCGGTATGCACAGGTTTCAGGCATCCAATATGCATGTCTGTCTATGTTTGATGGTTTAAGTACGATGCATTCTGGTACGAACTGATGTCGATTTTCATAATGGGCGCAGCGACATGTGGTATCGTCAAGAAGGCGGCAAGCGACCCGGGTGAGGGCAACTTCTCCACTATTTTCGTCTTCAAGTTTGTTGAGGCAACACTTGCCGCAACCGTCACATAGAGCTTCCCATTCAGTCATATTCAGAGATTTTAAAGATTTCTTTTCCCAGAACCGTGGTGACAAATTTTTTGTTTCAATAGGATTGTTCATAATGCAGCCAATATACATTGAGCGCGGGCACTGTCAGAATCCATTTGTTTAACTAGTGCCTCTAATCCCTGAAATTTTTCTTCTTCACGGAGGTACTCAACTAACGCAATGGAAAGGCAACTACCGTAAAGGTCTCCGGAAAAATTGAATAAAAAAGTTTCAAGATTGGGATGGTTTTCGCCAAACATTGGCCGTTTTCCTAAAGATGACACTCCATGGAATTGGCCCTGATGGGGACCATCAAGCACATCCACTAAGACGGCATATACCCCAAAGGCTGGGGGAAGTAGCCCGTCGATGGACATGTTTGCGGTAGGGTATCCTAAAGTCCGACCTCGCTGTTCACCAGCTATCACAGGTCCCTCTATGCGATGCCAATGGCCCAACATTTCCGCGGCCTCCTGTGGTCTTCCATCCGTAAGTGTTTGTCTGATGGCGGTAGAAGATATTGTTGCAACCGATTGCTCCAACAAGGGCGCAATAGTTACACCAAAACCCATCTCCGCTCCAAAACCAACAAGATTGTTCGCGCTGCCGGCTCGCTTATTACCAAAACTGAAATCAGCGCCAATTACGATGTGCGAAAGGCCAAGACCCTCACATATTATGCGTTCTGCAAATTCACGTGGACTTAGTGTTGCCATCTCAGCGTTAAAGGGTAACTCGTACAAATTATTCACGCCTAGTTTTTCTAGTTGGCTTGTGCGTGCTGTTTGGCTCATGAGGCGAAATGGGGCTGTATCTGGTGTAAAATACGCGCGGGGGTGCGGCTCGAAAGTAACTATTCCCAAGGGAGCATCTGGCAAAGCACTTTTGGCAAGTTTGATCACAGATTGGTGGCCCAAATGTACACCATCAAAATTTCCAATAGCTGCGGTGGCGCCTTGATCTTCTGGTTTAACAAAGTGGTAGTCGCGAATGATCTTCATAAACCATGCCTAGCTGTGCACCAGAATAAGGGCAAGAACGACCCTTAGCTATGTTTGATAAAAACAATTTTCAAACGTTTAAAATGCAATATGATATTACAGAGCAGGACCCTTGATAGATATTAATCAAATTTACGGGACGGTGCCAGTACCGTGGCCTCACCTATTACAACTCTTTTTCCTTCAACGCTGCAGTGGCATTCTAATTTAACTTGGCGCTTGCCGAAGTTGATATCGGTTACCGTTACTTCTGCATAGACTAAATCACCAGGACGCACAGGCGCTAGGAACTTCAAAGACTGGCCCATATATACTGTACCATGACCTGGCAATTGCTCCCCAATTACAGCCGAGATAAGTCCGGCAGTTAACATACCATGGGCTATCCTGCCTTGAAAAATAGTATCTTTGGCATAGGTCTCATCGAGATGAACCGGGTTCCGGTCAGTGGATATTTGCGCAAACATCTCGATATCTTCATTTGTGACGACTTTATGTAAATGCCGACACATACCTATCTCGATATCTTCTATACAGATTGTACCACGCTCTAGGTTGTCCAACATCTAGTGCTCCAATAATTTTATAACGAAAGAATCTAATCTTTAGCAATTTTATTACTTTATAAGGCTGGAAAATCAAGGGAAATGAAGGTTAGCGTAAATGTCCTATTGAGAAAGTTGGACAGCTTTTTTCTTTTTTAAGATATTCGATTAATAAATCTTTATCAGGATCTTTAGCTGTTCTCGTTTCTGCGGCAGCTAATCCCCCAGTGATGAACAGTGAATCAAAGTTTTCTCCAATGGCTCCGGCAATGTCTGTTACCAGCCCGTCACCGATTGCCAAAATGGAGCAATCTGGAATGTCAGTTCCAAGGTCTGCTAATCTGCGGCGCGCTAAGTCGTAAATTGGAGCATGAGGTTTGCCAAAATAAAGGCTTTCGCCTCCCATTTCCGTATATACTTTTGCCAATGCGCCAGCGCACCATTCTCTTACATGGCCCCGGTCGACAACTATATCAGGGTTGGCACAAAGCAGTTTGAGACCCATTTGTTTAGCTAATAGAAATTGTGGGCGCAATATGTTTGGATCGGCCATAGGATCTTGGGGACCTGTACAAACAATACCTGTAGCTTCGCTTAAAGGTACCATGGAAATACTAATCGGATTTTTGATGACGCGGATAGGTTTAAAAAACCTTTCCTCGCCCGGTTGTCCAATCAAATATAGCCTGTCTCCAATAATACCGTTAAACATGGCTAAACGAGCGCTGTCACCTGAAGTGGCAATAGTATCCCATGCATCGTTTGGCACACCAAAATTAAGCAACTGTTTTTTTACGCCTGCTCGCGGTCTTGGCGAATTAGTAACTAGAACAACTTTTCCACCTTTTTTACGGTAAGTTTGCAAAGCTAACACGGCTTCTGGCAACGCTCGGACACCGTTGTGAACGCAGCCCCACAAATCTACGAAAAGAGCTTCGTAGTGTTCTGAAACCTCTGATAAGGCCGTTATGATCTGTGTCATGAGTGCACCTTTCTACATATGAAAGCTTCTTGATAAAGTCTTACTTTAATAAGAAGTCTTTACGTCTTCGTTGTTCTGAGCGCTATTCCAATAGTTTGGTGCACTACGCTTCGTGTGAGAGGTATGGAAAAATTTATCTTTGGCACTTCTATTAGTGTTTCCTCTTAGAGAGCAAATATTGAACATTATTAATAGACAAATTTTAGGCATTAGTGACCGATTTAAATGCAAAGTTTTTCAGAGCAATCACATTGTAGCGACAACATCCCAGTAACGTAGGTGATAAAACACTTTACTTGTTAGGCTTGTGTTGATTGAGCAGCGACCAGTAATGCTAACCAACACCTTTTCAGTTGAAACTATTCTGCTCAATAGTAGCAGATGTGATTGTTCAGACTTATTTTTTGAGGTTTGGAATGATTTGTTTCTTACGACTCATTACGCCCGGAAGAACCACAGTATCATCAGACACGGTCACCCCAAAACTTTTTTCTGCTATGGTTTTAGTCAAATCATTGGGCAAAAGCATTATCGCTTCTTCGTTTAAAATATCGACTACGAACATCAGCACCTGATCTACATCACTATTATTAGCGACATCAACCATAGCTGCCATTAAATTTGCCTTACGATTTAAAATTACATTAGGCGCTGTGGTTTCTAGCACGGATATGCGAAAATTAGTGTTATCGACAGTATATTTTTTGCTATCCAAAAGCAGCAGTTCTGTATCAGAGAAAGCTGAAACATCAGATTTCGCTGCAAACATCTCAGATGCCAATAATGTGATATCGATGCCAAGGTCGTGTGCCAAGGCTGTAGCCACTGCCCTATCCTCATCAGTCGTCGTTGGTGACCTGAATTCCAGCGTATCAGATAAAATACATGACAGCATAGCACCCTTTATAGCATCTGGCGCCTTTTCCAAGTCTTTATCAATCATTTTATGCATGATAGTTGCAGTGCAAGCTAGTGGTTCAATCCGGATGTTAATTGGATTTTTGGTTTCAATTCCTCCTACCAGTTTGTGATGGTCGATGATCGTTGTGATATCTGCATCATTAATGGCGGCAGGTAATTCTGCTGGGTTATTAGTATCAACAATCACAACAGATTGGTTTTTATCTATCTTTGAAATAATCCGTGGCTTGGTCAGGTTCCATCTTTTTAAAACGAAATTTGCTTCAGTGTTGGGTTCGCCCAATAAAACTGCCTCTGCTTCAATACCTTTGATCTGACTCAGATACCAAGCCCAAATGATGGGTGAACCGGTCGAATCTGTATCTGGTGACAAGTGACCAAAAACAAGAGTTGTCATTAAAGTATATCCTTGGAATATATGAATTCCATGCTGTTATAGCAGCGAAATAGTTGATGTCACGAAGTTGCTGAGCATTGATTTTAATTGCTTTGAAGGTGATGGTAATACCGATGATTAAAACTCGCGAAACTGACCTTTATTTACCAGTCAAAGATTTTTTGGAGGCTCAGGGATACGTCGTGAAATCTGAAATTGGTGCAGCAGACGTAATGGCAGTGCGAAGAGCTGAAAAACCAATAATAGTTGAGTTAAAGTTAGGTTTTTCATTAAAACTCGTAAACCAATGTGTGGCACGGCTAAAGATTTGTGATGACGTATATATGGCCGTGGCTCAGGGAAAAGGGAAGCGGTTTTTAAAGACGACTAAAGACATGGCAGTATTGTGTCGCAGGCTAGGTATAGGCTTAATGACAGTCCGGCTAGTAGATAGTTTTATACAAATTCACTGTGATCCTGGATATCACCCTCCACGTAAGAATCTAAAAAGAAAAAAAGAACTACTGCGTGAATTTGCTCGGCGACAAGGCGATCCAAATGATGGAGGGCAAACTCGTTTTGGTTTGATTACAGCCTACAGGCAGGACGCTTTGAAAATCGCCTTATATTTACGAAATTCAGGAGTAAGTAAGGGCAGTTTAGTAGTAAAAAAAACTGGTGTAGAAAAGGCTACAACAATGATGCGAGATAATCATTACGGATGGTTTGAGCGGATCAATACTGGTATTTATCAATTAACGCGAACAGGGGAAAAAGCTGTTTCAGAATCCAGCAGTATTATCATAAGAAAAGGCGTAATTCGAGAGTGAAATTCTAAAAGAAACCAGTTTGAATAATGTTTTTGGAACTATAATTCATTCAAAAGATACAAACTGGTAGAAACTTGCAATGAAAGTAACAGCTAGGGATGCTTCATTTACAGCTTAAATTTCTGTCAAATGCTTGGGTAACAATTAAAAAAGGGGCTGACCCAGATAACCTAGAAAGAGGTTATAATGGGAAGCATGAGAAAGAGTCGTTTAAGTCACTACAAACAAGATCGCCTCACGGAGCATTTTAT
>ENA-OQVM01000212-OQVM01000212.1-marine-metagenome-genome-assembly--contig:-NODE-212-length-95798-cov-5.133043_pt1 | contig 95798 bp, 101 predicted proteins | sample MGYA00237776_ERZ505498 | MGnify/ENA primary metagenome ERZ505498 (study PRJEB26159, sample SAMN06265151) | marine metagenome | isolation source: Helgoland LTER site | place: Germany:Helgoland, sampling... | reverse complement strand
GCTAAGTACAGATAAGTTCTTCAACAGTCACTTAGAAAAACTGTAAAATGTTAATCACTCAAAGTAACTCTGTTTTCCATAATGCAAATATTTTCCTTTCTAGGAATAACTAAGTGAATATCTCCATTTTCCATTTCATTCAGATGAATATGCCAATACATGCTATCTCCGGCTCCAGTAGTATTAAAATCATCCAAATACGACTCTAGTTTAGACAGCGGAATAGCAAATGCATCATTGCGCCCCATGCATCCCAATACCAAATATGAAATCTCCGCATCTGTCAAAAAAGATTGCCATTTCGGATGAAATGCGTACCAGTACCCCGGGCCATTTTCATATCTCTTAGAGATAGTACACGCTATACGCGATTTGCGATCAGAAGACCAATACATTGCACGGGTCCGTTTCAAAAGGTTATCACCTACAAGATGTGACATAGCATTCACAATTGTAGACCGCTTTTGATTTAGCAACTCTGGCCCTGTCACATCATTTGTTCGCGCGGTTACGGAGATTGCCTCAGAAACACTCGGCGCTACTGCTTCTTCCAGGTCATGCTCGACATCCGTAGCTGTTGTGAACACTACATCCACAAGAGCATCGACCCTGGTGTATTCCACTGGCGTCAAAATATTTCGTATCTTTCGACCAGTTTCCTCTTCATCTGAGTTTTCTTTAAGGATAATCATTTTTGCAAGAGCATCGGCACTAATGAGCCTAATATCCCAAGCGTGCCGCGAACCTCTAACTTGTGCTTCAAGTTCACCAGTATCTTCACGGCCGACAACGATCAGCACGGAAGAATTTTCATTTATTTTCTGTTCTCGAATCAGTTTTTCACGATATCCCGCTATAGTATCCATGGACATACGATAAGCGTCAGTTGTCTTTACCTCCAATATGATATGATTACCTTCAGGGGCAGACCACAGTCCGTCATTTCCAATTTGATTTCTTCGACCCGAATAAAGCCCATCCTCCACTACAAACTCCAAACGTCGCCCTAACTCATTGATGAGGTCTTGAAGCACTAGACCACTTTTTTCAAAGCTGTCTAATAAGCACTGCTCCACATAAGAGCGGATTTTTGACGACTAAATTCCAGAGAGATAATCGCGAAACTCTTTCGAGCATTCCGAACCGTCTCTTAGTTTGCCATCACCGGAAAAAGAGACCACCTGCTGCACAGTGAAGCTATCAACGGTATCTGGATCAGACTTCCAAAGCGAAATTAGCGGCACTTATTCATCCCCAATCACCCCCATAAACTCCCGCCATTCCCCCTTGGACATTCCAGAGGTCTCCTGCGTGACCTTTTCACCCTTCAACATTCTCTGAATACACGCAAGGGCTGTAGCGCTCATCGTCGCACCGCCCAGACGATAATCCTCGAACGCGCCATATGCGGCGGGCACCCAGTCTTTAACCATTTCGCAAATCGCGTCTGCGTATACACGAATCTCATATTGCGCATGGGCGTCGGCGCGCAGCCTTAGGAAGTGGAACAGATTATGTAGGTCAACTTTCCAATACCATTGGGTGTAGATATTGGCGGGCAGGTTCATGCGTGCCAGTTCGCGGGCAAGGCCGGATTGCCCTTCGTCCGAGATCATCGCCTCGTAATTGTCATAGGCGCGGTTGCTGTCGGATTTCAGGATTTCCAGCACGCGGGCGGCCTCTGCCCCTTCTAGCACGGCACCGCGTCCCTGATTGTTCACCACGGATTGCGCATTCAGCGCGTCCGGTTCGGGGATATAGAATTCGCGGTCCAGGATCGAATAGCGCGCGGAATATTCGTTGACGTTGGCGGTGCGGTGCCGGATCCACTGGCGCGCGACGAACACGGGCAGTTTCACGTGCAGCTTGATCTCGCACATCTCGAACGGGGTCGAATGCCAGTGGCGCATCAGATAGCGGATCAGCCCCTCGTCGTTCTGAACCGATTTGGTGCCCCGCCCATAGCTGACGCGCGCGGCCTGACAGATCGCGGAATCGTCGCCCATATAGTCGATGACGCGGACAAACCCGTGATCAAGGACGGGTTTGGCGTGGTACAAATGCGCCTCCATCCCCGGGACTGTGGCGCGCAATGTGGGTTGCGGCGCGCTGCGCAATTCCTCGATTTGGGCAAGCTGTTCGGGGTCAAGCGGCATCTGCTACGTCCTTTATCCACAGAATCTATCTGGGTTTCACTTTATCTTGTGGAGCGGGGCGCGTGAACCACCATATGCGGGTTGGGTTTTGGCAACGGTAACCGTACTGCTTGCCGCCCTATCCTTAGGAATTCGTTGACTTTTGGGGGGTTGAGGCAGAGTCTGTGCCCTAACGAGGCAGATATAATAAACCGCAAAAGGTTTTACAGGCATGAAACGGACAGCAGCAATGTGCGCGCTCGCCCTTGGGTTGGCGGCGTGCGGGGGCGGTAATCCCTTTGTAGAGGGTGGCGACACCACACCGGGCGGCGGCACCGAAACCAGCGACGTGCCCGAGAGCATTCTGAGCGATCTGGAACAGATCAGTTTCGACGCGGACACCAACACCCTGACCGTAACCGGCCTGACCCAGGACGGCGTGCCGCTGGTCAACATGTATACCCCCGTGGCAGAGACATTTGTGCCCGGATATGTGACGTTCACCGGCCAGAACGATCCGCTGGGCCGTCACGCAACCGCGTTTGTTGCGAGCCGCGAGGGCGTGCAGGCCGGCGTCGTCATGACTGGTTCCCAGTTCAACAAGTTCTTTGGCGGGGCGTTTTTCGAGCGCACAGGCAGTTATGAGGCCCCGACGGCCCCGGACAGTGCCTTTGACGTGACGTATCACGGCAGATACGCGGGTGGTTTGAACGGCGTTGGCCCGCAGACCAACCTTTTGCCGACGACAGGGCTGGACAGTGATGTGAACCTGCCCACCCAGACCGCCTATATCCGCGGTTTGATGTTTGTGAACGTTGATCTGAACGATCTGAGCGTCGAGGGCGAGATTTACGACCGCACCGCTGTGTTCGGCGGCACGACCGACCCCACGGCGCAACGGCTGCTCGATCTGCCGGATTTGGTGCTGGTTGAGGGCGTTTTGACCGGAGACGGTACGTTCAGCGGCAATCTCGAGATCGACGCGTCCGACCCCGATCCGGGCACCCCAGCCAACCCCATCGGCAGTGACATCGGCGACTTTGCAGGCGTGATCGGAGGCGAACAGGGGGCCGCCATGGCCGGTGGCATCACGGCCGAGAATTTCACCGAAACATTGGAAAACGAGATCGAATACGGGGTGTTTGTTCTGGATCTGTGCGTGGCGGGCAGTACTGATCCGATTTGCGTCAACGCCCTAAGCCCCTGATCCGCATGTTACGTGCGCTCTTGGTGGTTGCACTTGCGCTTTGGGCCAGCGGGGCGGGTGCGCAGGCCCCTGCTGTAACGTCCGCTACGACCTTGTCGCTCGATCAGGCCCGTTTGGTCGCGCGCCGCGCCCTGGAAGTCGGCAATTTCGAACTGGCCCGCGAGATTGGCATGGGCCTGTTGGAGGCGGACGCGACAGATGCCTATGCCTATGCCGTTCTGGCCGCCGCCCATTCGCGAATGAACGATCCGCGCCTTGCCCGTGCTGCGGCGCGACTGTCCTATCGATATTCCGACACTGCGGCCCAGAAATTCGGGTCCGCCCGCACTGCCGCCAGCGTCGCGTTGCAGCAGCGCCGCCCAACAGCGTCCCAAGCGTGGTTGCGCGTGGCCGCCGCCCACGCAGAAACGCCGGATCAGGACGCAATGCTGGCGCGTGAATATGCGCGCGCCCGCGCGGCCAATCCCCTGCGATTGAATTTCAACTTTTCCATCGCCCCGTCCGACAACGTCAACAGCGGCACGGATAATGTTCTGGAAGTGATCAACGGCATCCCCACGTCGGGCTTTTTTCAGGGCAGTTCACGCGCCCTGCCCGGCACAGTTGCCACCTTTGATTCCCGCCTGCGCTATCGCCTGCAGGCAGGAAAGACGTCACGCACCACGGCGACCGCCCGGCTTTATACCCGTCAGGTGGCGCTCTCAAGCGAGGCCAAGGTCATTGCGCCGCGGGTTTCGAACGGTGACTTTGCCTCAACCTATGGCGAGTTGGGCCTTGAGCATCAGTTCGCGCTTGGGGCAGCGGGCAATTCGATGACGGTTGGCGCGGGCCTTGGGACAAGTTGGTCCGGGGGCGATCGATCTTATGACTTTGGCAAGCTATCGCTACAGCGTGGCCTGCGTTTGTCGCCCACAAGCCGTTTACAACTGAGCGGGGTTGCGGAGCGCCGCGCCTCTGCGCGATCCCCGTTGCTGGATGCGGATGTTTTGACGTTGGGTGCGCAGCTAGCGCATAAACGCATAGGTGGTGATCTGCTGCGTCTGGGTTTGACGGTGCAGGATGTGTCGGGTCAGTTCGTGAATGCCCGCTATCAAACAGCCAGTTTTCGCGCCCAATACACGTTTGCAAAACAGCTCGGTCCAGCCCGGATAACCACCGGGTTGACCTATGGGTATACCGACTACAACACGTATCTTCTGGTCAATCCAGTAGCTGGCGGACGGCAGGACACGTCACTATACGGCGACGTATCCTTGTTTTTCGCGGACTACGACTTTGCCGGGTTTGCGCCCACCGTCCAATTGCGCACCGGACAGCGCAAATCGAACGTGAACCGGTTTGAAATCAGCGAAACGACGCTGAGCATTGGGATCCAATCAAAGTTCTGAGAGGCGCTGGTACTGTCGAATTGTCGTGTTAAGTTGAAGGGTATCGATAGACACACAAAGGAGTCCGCGCGATGCCACTGAAATATTTGCACACTATGGTTCGGGTCAAAGATCTGGACGCTTCGATCGCGTTTTACAAACTTCTGGGTCTTGTCGAAACCCGCCGCCACGACAGCGAGGGCGGACGGTTTTCCCTGATTTTTATGGCCCCACCGGATCAGCCGGAATGCCCGATCGAGTTGACCTATAACTGGGACGGCGATGATGGACTGCCCAGCGACAGCCGCCATTTTGGGCACCTCGCCTATCGCGTAGATAATATTTACGATACATGTCAGCACCTTATGGACAACGGCGTGACCATTAACCGCCCCCCACGGGACGGGCACATGGCCTTTGTCCGTTCGCCCGACAATATTTCGATCGAGCTGCTGCAAGAGGGCGACAACCTGCCCGCAGCAGAGCCATGGGCGAGCATGGGCAACACCGGAACTTGGTAAGGTCGGCCGCTCTTTTTGCTGCCCTGTTTGCGGCCACGCCTGCGGCGGCCTGTCGGCTGGCGCTGTTGTTGGCGTTGGATGTGTCGTCGTCCGTGGATGAGATCGAAGATCAGTTGCAGCGGGGCGGGCTGGTGTCCGCCCTGACGGCCCCCGAAGTTCAGGCCGCGTTTTTTGCCGTGGACGCGCCCGTGGCCTTGGCCGTGTTTGAGTGGTCGGGCCGCTATAACCAAGAAATCGTGTTGGATTGGACGATAATCGACAGCCCGGCTGCACTGCTACGCTCTGCCGAAACCATTGCTGCCAGCAAACGCAGTCACAATGAATTCCCCACAGCCATGGGCTATGCTTTGGGATTTGGGTCTGAAATGCTGCGCCGTGCGCCCAATTGTCTGCACCAGATCATTGATATGGCGGGCGACGGGGAAAACAACGAAGGGTTCGGGCCGCGTCTGGCCTATCGGGAATTCAATTTTGACGATGTGACGGTAAATGGTCTGGTCGTGAACGCGGCTGAATTTGCGTCCGAAACCATGTTGATCGAGTTTTACCGCAATGAGGTACTCTGGGGGGCCGGGGCGTTTATGGAAGTGGCGCAAGGGTTTGAGGATTACGAACGCGCGATGCGGCGCAAGTTGGAACGCGAGTTGACCCCGCCCATGATTGGAGGATTGCCCTTGATCCGTAACGCAGGATGAGGGCTATGCTGCTGGCCGCGACGCTTTGCGTCTGGGGTGCGGCGGCGGATGCGGCATGTCGACAGGCGCTGGCGCTGGGTCTGGACGTATCGGGATCAGTGGATGCGCGCGAATACCGTCTGCAAATGGATGGGTTGGCCGCAGCGCTGGATGACCCCAAAGTGCGCCAAGCGCTGACCATCATGCCCGGCACCCCCGTACATTTGTTGGTCTATGAATGGAGTGGGCCCGAAGATCCGACTGTCATCTTGCCTTGGACGGCGGTGACCAGCCCGCAGGTTTTGAACGGGATCATTGGACATTTACGCGCCACGAAACGCCGCCAATCGACCCCCGGCACAGCGCTGGGGTTGGCGATGCGCGAGGGTGTTGCCCACCTGCAAGAGCGTGCAGACTGCTGGAAACGCACGCTCGACTTATCTGGCGATGGAAAATCAAACCTTGGCCCCCGCCCGGTCGATGTAAAGCCAGAGATTGCGCCAACTGGCATAACGATCAATGCGTTGGTGATCGGTGCCGACGCCCCGGCCAATGGGGACGTCAGGCAGGCCGAGATTTCAGGGTTGTCCGCCTATTTCCAGACCAATGTCATTGTCGGCGCTGACAGCTTCGTGGAAACCGCATTGGGGTTTGAGGACTATGCCGCCGCCATGGCGCGCAAGTTGGAACGCGAATTGGAGACGCTGATCCTGGGGTCAGTTCCCCCGACACCTAGTGTGCGCGACCGCGATCAATAGATATAGCGGATCTGATCGGTCCAATACCGTTCCATGCGCTTCAGCGACGCCGTGATTTCAACGATCCCTTCGGGTCCGAGCACCTTTTTCGCCTGCAAACCATCAGCATGGCGCAGGAACAAATCAGACACCACATCGCGGATTGTGCGCCCTTTTTCGGTCAGCTTGACCCGGACAGAGCGGCGATCAATCTCGCAGCGCTGGTGGTGCATATAGCCCATTTCGACCAGTTTTTTCAGATTGTAACTGACATTGGACCCTTGGTAGTAGCCGCGGCTTTTCAATTCGCCCGCTGTCACCTCGTTGTCACCGATGTTGAACAGCAACAGCGCTTGCACTGCGTTGATTTCCAACACGCCAACACGTTCAAATTCGTCCTTGATGACGTCCAGCAACAGCCGGTGTAGTCGTTCGACCAGCGACAATGCCTCTAGATAGCCAAGCATAAAGCTGACGTCGCTGCGTGGGGTGTCGGCCAATCCGGTCGATTGGCCGATGGGGTCCTGAATGCTCATCCGCGTTCTCCGACTCATTTCTGCTCGCAGGTGGAACATGCCCATGATTCGGAAATATTCGGTTAAACGCCGAAATCGCTTGGTTTTTTGCCCTGAAAGGTCTGTGCAATGTCGGATATTAGCGCGGAAAACGCCTCTGGCGTGGGCTCTTGGCCTGTCACCCAACGGATCAGATCCTGATCGTTTTCGTTCAGCATCGCATCATATATCGACAATGCCGTATCATCCATATCAGCCAGATTTTCCGCAGCATATGCCGACAGGATCAGGTCCATTTCCTTGATTCCGCGCCGCATGGATCGCATGTGCAACCGTTTGACGCGGTGTTCTCGCAATTCTTCATTCATCGAGTGTCGTTTCCAATGTGGCCCGCAACCGTTTTTCCAGCCGGGCGACCTGTTCGGCCCGTTTCAATAAATCGCTGCGCAAATCGCGCAGTTCTGTCAGGATGTTACGGGTTTCTCTGGTCATAGGGAGCTCTTCGACCGGGTCTGACAAACCTTCGCCTTCGCCGTTGATCAGCCACATCATCGACACGTTCAGCAGACCGGCCATCATGGACAGGCGGTTGGCGCGCGGCTCGCTCAGGTCTTCTTCCCATGTGCGCAGGGTCGCGACGCGCACGCCCAGCCGCTTGGCCAATTGCTTTTGCGTCATGCCTGACGCTTCGCGCGCTGCCGCGACACGATCCCCAAAGGTTGCGGCATCCGCCCCATACCAGTCTTGTGCATCATCCATGACTATATCCTCGTTTATGAACCCGTGGGGCCCGCCTAATGCTTGCCCGCGCGTGGTGTCCCGCCTATGACGTATCGCGACCCTGTTTTAGAGAGGCCCGGCCATCATGACATTCCTTTCAGCGACGCTTGACCGTGTCAAACCGTCCCCAACCATCACAGTAACAACAAAAGCTGCAGAATTGAAGGCGGCAGGCCGCGATGTAATCGGCCTTGGTGCGGGCGAGCCGGATTTTGACACGCCGCAGTCGATCAAGGACGCGGCGGTGGTCGCCATTGCGCTTGGCAAGACGAAATACACCCCTGTGGATGGCATTCCAGAGTTGAAAGAGGCCATCGTGGCCAAATTCAAGCGTGATAATGAGCTGGATTATACGACGGCCCAGGTCACTGTCGGCACAGGCGGCAAGCAGGTGCTGTACAATGCATTTGTCGCCACGCTGAACCCGGGCGACGAGGTGATCGTGCCTGCCCCTTATTGGGTGAGCTACCCCGACATGGTCCTGCTGGCCGGTGGCACCCCCGTCACAGTCGCCTGTGGCATTGAGTCTGCGTTCAAAATGACGCCGGAACAGCTTGAGGCTGCCATCACGCCCAAGACCAAATGGTTGATTTTCAACTCTCCGTCCAACCCAACCGGGGCTGGATATAGCCGGGACGAGCTGAAGGGACTGACAGACGTTTTGATGCGCCATCCCCATGTCTGGGTGATGACGGACGATATGTATGAGCACCTTGCTTATGATGGGTTTGAGTTCTGCACTCCGGCGCAGGTCGAACCGGGTCTCTATGATCGCACCCTGACCGTGAACGGCGTCAGCAAAGCGTATGCCATGACGGGCTGGCGCATTGGGTATGCTGCGGGGCCCGAACTGCTGATCCGCGCGATGCGCAAGGTGCAGTCGCAATCCACATCCAACCCCTGTTCCATCAGCCAATGGGCTGCTGTCGAGGCGTTGAACGGGCCGCAGGACTTTCTTGCCCCGAACAACGAAAAATTCGTGCGCCGTCGCAACCTTGTGGTCGAGATGCTGAATGCCATTGATGGGATGGAGTGCCCGGTGCCTGAGGGTGCGTTCTATGTCTATCCTTCGATCAAGGGGCTGATTGGCAAGACATCGACCGCCGGCACGCAGATCACGGATGACGAGGCCTTTGCCACGGCGCTGCTGGAGGAAACCGGCGTTGCCGTCGTTTTCGGAGCGGCATTCGGGGTATCGCCAAACTTTCGCGTCAGCTACGCTACGTCGGACGAGGCGCTGAAAGAGGCCTGTACCCGCATCCAGACCTTTTGCGCGGGACTGACGTAACGAGGGATAAATGGGCACGGAACTTCCCGAGTATTACTTTCGTGTGCGCGAAAATGGCGCTGCAGTGTTCCGTGTGGATACCGAAAACCGTCAGCGTCGGATCGAGATGGATCAGATCGCGATGGTCAACATTCGAAATGGGGCCATCAAGCCCCATGGCGAACGCGCGTTGACCCCAGCCGATTTGGAACGGATCGAAGCATGGATGGCCGAGCGCGCGGATATTCTGGCCCACCGCGATATCGACGACATTCACAGGGCTGTGGATTACATGAACCTGACGACGCAATGGGCGCAGTCGCGCGCCAGCGATGAGCAGCTAGAGGATGTGACGGACGCCTTGTTGCTTGCCATGCACGATCTGCGATCGGTTTTGGTGCGCAAGAAAGCCGACAGGTTGATGGCCAAGAAATAGCCGCGTGCGCCACATCAGGTGGCGGGAACGGCCCGCGCGGCATCGTCTTTCGACAGTTTCGGCAGGATCACCCTCCAAAACCGGATCATGAGCGCAAAACCTGCAAAAGCAAGCCCAAGGACAAGCCCAAGCCAGACCCCGACCCCGTTCCATCCGACCACGAAGCCCAGAATATATGACGCCGGCATGCCGATCCCCCAATAGGACACCGCCGCCAACACCATTGGGATTTTGGTATCATGTACGCCGCGCAGCAGGCCAAGCGCCACAACCTGTGCCCCGTCCACCAGTTGAAACAATGCCGCAAGCGCAAGCAGCACGACGCCGATGGCCACCACCTCGTCTCGCGCGGTTTGTCCTGCATCCACAAAAATGCTGATCAGCACCTCGGGCAAGGTCACGAAAAGCACCGTGGTCGCAATCGCCATCGCGAGGCTCATTGCAATGACCACATGTGCGCCGCGTCGCATGTGCCCCAGATCGCGCCGACCGTACGCGTTGCCAGCCCGGATCGTGGCCACGTTGCACAGCCCCAAATGCACCATGAAGGTGATGGACGCCAATTGCAGCGCAATGCCGTGCGCCGCCAACGGGATTGTCCCCAGCCACCCCATCATCATGGCAGAGGCCGCAAACAACCCCACTTCGCTCAGGTTGGTCAGCCCGATGGGCCAGCCAAGCCGGAACACCCGCCCCAGCATGTCGAAATCGGGCCGCCAGAGCCGCACGAGAATGTTGTGTTCGGGCAGTGCCCATAGCGCGTAGATCACGATGCCGAACAGTGAAATGATCTGCGTGACCAATGAAGCAATCGCCGCCCCCGCGATCCCCAGTTCCGGTGCGCCCCAATTCCCAAAGATAAACGCGTAATTGGCCAGCCCATTGGCCACCGCCGCCGCCAGCGTGATCCACAAAACGATTTGCGTGCGCTCAAGCGCTGCCAGATAGCTTTTGAACGTCATAACAATAAGGGCCGGAATGATCCCCCACCCCGCTATGTTCAGATAGGCCGCGCCATCCCGCGCCACCTGTTCGGTTTGGCCCAGAGCCAGTAAAATGGTCTCTGACCAGATCATCAGCGGCATCGCTGCAAGCGCAAACGCCAAACTGAGCCACAGGCCCATGCGCGTGGCCCGGCGCAGGTTGATCTCGTCGTTTTCCGCCGCATACGACGCGACCATCGGCATCACGGCCCACGCAAATCCAGAGCCCATCAGGAACAGCACAAAAAACCACGATCCGGCGGCTGTCATCGCGGCCAGTTCCTCGACGCCGTAGCGCCCCAGCATGATCGTATCGGTGACCCCGATCGCGTTTTGACCAAGGTGCCCGCCGATCAGCGGCAAGCCCAGGACCATCGTCGCACGGGCGTGGCCTTGATATGACATTTGAGAGAGTGACATGCGTTTTCCTTACGCCTGCTTTTTAGGCAAGGAAAGCCCCCCATTGTTCGGGAATCGCAAAGGTCATTGTGCGCGGATATTTTACAGCAACGGCAGTGCCAGAGCCGCAGCAATCAGCGCAATCAGCGCCCCTGCCACAATTTCGATCAGAGCCATTGCACGCACTGCACCGGCCCCGCTAAAGCCTGCAAGTGCCGATTGCCGCGTGCTTACCGCCAGCAGCGCCACCAGAACCGTGACGCTTGCCGTGCCCAGACCCATCACCAGTGCACCGGCGATCCCAGCCCAAGCGATATCGAGTGCAAAGCACAAGATCAGCAAGAACACCGCCCCGGTGCAGGGCCGGATCGCGATAGAGGTGATGATGGCCACGGCGTCCCGCCAAGAAGCCACCGCCACTGCCTGATCCACGCTGGGTCCGTGGGCATGCCCGCAGGTGCCGCACTGCCCGTGTTCGTCGATAGGATGCGCCACGGCGGACCACACCCGTCGCAGCCCGCGCACCACCAGCCAGCCCCCCACAAGCGCGATGGCGATGAAACTGGCCGGTGCCAAAACCTTGTCGGCGGTGTCTGTCATTTGTGTCCGGCTCCACCCCAGGACAAACGCACCTGCCCCGACCAGAAGGATCGCGGCAAGCGCTTGTGCCAAAGAGGACGCAACCGCGAGCGTAGACAACCGCCAAGCCGTCACCCGCGCCGCCGCCCCATACCCGCCAATCACCAGCTTGCCATGCCCCGGCCCGGCAGCGTGAAAGAACCCATAAGCCGCGCACAGCCCCATCAGCGTGGCCCACGCGCCGGGTTCACCCGCGCGCACGGCGCGCAGCCCTTGGGCCAGTGCATTTTGCGTTTCGCGTTGCTGTTCCGCCGCCCAGCGCGACAGATCGCTCATCCCGCCGAAACCGAATAACCAGACCAGCAACACGCCTGCGCCCGCCAGCACGGCGACCCTTAGGGCTCGCATGATAACATCACCGTATCGGCAAAGGATTCCCCCACCTCGGGATAGTAATCCGTCGCCTCCGCTTCGGGGGTCGCATAAAGCAACTCTTCGAGCCGGGTATAGGCCGCATCGAGGTCCGCAGGTTCGATGCGACTGGTGCAAGGACCATCCACCAGCACCTGCCCGACAAGCGCGTAGGCCGTATAAAACGTGGGATCAAACGCCTTGATCTGAAGGCCCGCAGCGGGGGCGTCAGCGGCACGGAAATGGGTGGTGATGATGCGCCCGTTTTCGACTGTCACACCGCGCGATTGTGGCGGGCCAAGGGCGATGGGCGTGCCGTTCTTGGTGACATAGCTGTCGCCTTCGTATCCTTCTATCCATTGCAGATCAAAACCATCGAGCTGGTTGATTTCTTCGGGGGTCAGCACACCGTTGCCGTCAGGGTCCAACCCCATGTCGGCAAAGATCAGCAGCGAATAAAAGTCGTCATAGGCCCAGCGCACTTCGAGCCCTTTGAATGTGCCGTCAGTATCAACAACAGCATGCAGGCCAGTATCGATGAACACATGCGGATGCGCCTGCCCGATCATGGGGACAGCCATCAGGCACAGGGCCGAAAGGGTATGACGCAGCGCGGGCATAAGAGGGATGTAGCGATGCACCATCCCGCGCTCAACCCCGGGGGACACAAATCTGATCGTTTGGAGCAGAGAGGCGGGCCCGTGCGATAAACCTTGATCCGAAACATGGCTCTGTCACAGTGATATGCGTAAATGGGTCAACCTGTCGGGCACCCCTGCCCGCCGCTTGGCCTGCAAAGGAAAAAACATGCCCCTGCGCGCTATTCCCACTCTTGCCGCCGTGACTGCAACTGCCCTGACGGGTGCCGCATTTGCCAATCCCATCGATCAGGTGCGCCCGGATGCCCCGGAGTTAACAGCCTATGGGACGTTTCCGATTGGCGTGCAGACCCTGACTGCCAGCATCCCGGACAGCATTGATGTCTTGAACGTCTCGGGCAACACCGTTCCCCGCTATGACCGCCCCCTGACGCTGGAGGTCTGGTATCCGGCGGCCCCTGACACGGTGCAGGGCGGCAGTTACCGCGCGATGCTGCGCGATGGGGTGACGGAAGTGACCCTGACAGGCCGTGCGGCGCGTGATGCGGAACCAGCCAGTGGCATCCGATTTCCGCTGGTCGTGATTAGCCACGGATACCCCGGCAACCGCTATTTGATGAGCCATCTGGGCGAAAACCTTGCCTCGAAGGGCTATGTGACGGTTGCGATAGATCACACTGACAGCACCTATTCCGATCAGGCCGCGTTTGGATCGACGCTGCTGAACCGCCCGCTGGATCAGGCATTCGTGGTGGATCATATGGCCAACCTTGAAGGCACGCTTGGGCAGATCATCGACGCCGATAACACGGGCGTCATCGGCTATTCCATGGGCGGCTATGGCGCGTTGATCTTTGGTGGGGCTGGTGTGACACCGGCCGCGACCGAGTTGAGTTGGGGCACGCCCAACGGGCTGCTGGCCGCGCATCTTGCCGGGTCCGATAGTCACGAAGCCTTGATGGACCCGCGCATAAAAGCAATAATTGCCATTGGGCCATGGGGCAACAATGCAGGGTTCTGGGACGCCGATGGTCTGGCCGGGCTGCGCGTGCCGCTGATGCTGATGGCGGGCAGTGATGACGACGTGTCGGTCTATGACGCAATGCGCGGCATTTTTGAGGGTGGCATTGGCGTGGATCGCCATTTGCTGACCTTTGATTACGCCAACCACAACGCCGCCGCGCCGATTCCCGCCCCGGCCGAAGCATGGTTGCCATCAAAAGCCATCGATTTCATTCCGTTCGAACATTACGCAGATGCCGTCTGGGACACCACGCGGATGAACAACATCGCACAGCACTTTGCGACGGCCTTTTTCGGGCTGCACCTGAACGGGAATGCGGACATGGCCGGATATTTCGACCTTGTTGCGAACTCCGCAGATGGGCTGGCGGATCTGGACGATGCGGGCATCCCAACTGAGGATCACACCTATTGGCAAGGCTTCGCACCGCGGACCGCCAAAGGGTTGCAGTTTGAAACAAGGAAAATGGGAGAATGATGCGCGTTTCCCAGCGTGATCTGGGTGGCCACAATTTCACCATTCGGGAATGGGGCGTCGAAGGGCTGCCCAAGCTGCTGATGCTGCATGGGTTTCCGGAATACGGTGGGGCGTGGGATGCACTGGCCATGCGCATATCGGATCGGTTTCACTGTATCGCACCGGATCAGCGCGGATATGGGGCCAGCTATGCACCGGACACAGTTGAGGCATATGCGCTGTCCAACCTTGTGGATGATATGGCTGCACTGATCGGAAACGATGCACCTGTCATCGTGATGGGCCATGATTGGGGCGGTGCCGTTGCCTATGGGCTGGCGATGTTTCGCCCGGAACTGGTGACGCATCTGATTGTGGCCAATGGCGTGCATCCTGTGCCGTTCCAGCGTGCCTTGGCCGCAGGCGGTGCGCAATCTGCCGCATCTCAATATATCGACGCATTGCGCCGCCCCAACTCCGATAACGCGCTGTCTGCAAATGATTTTGAACGCCTGTTGGGTCTGTTTTCTGCCAACATTAATACGGATTGGCTGCAGGGCAAAACGCTTGAGGCACAAAAGGAGGCGTGGCAGTGCTCGGGCTTGCGCGGCATGATCAACTGGTACCGCGCATCGCCACTGGTCGTGGCAAAACCAGGAGAGCCTGTGCCCATGCCCGACCTGCCGCTGGATCGCCTGATGGTGTTTTGCCCGCATCTGCTGATCTGGGGGGACAGCGATACCGCGTTGCTGCCGGAAGCCACCGAAGGTCTTGAGGACTTCGTGCCAGACCTCACGCGCGTCACCATAGATGGGGCCGACCACTGGTTGCTGCATCAGGAAACCGACAAGATCGCCAAAATCATACGCGATTGGCTATCCTAGGCACGATGGATCAAATGCGCGTTTCTGCCCCGTTGGCCTGTCCCGTTCAGTGCCGATCCCACTTCCCCCGCTGGCAACGCTCTGACATACTGCGGCCCAACCAACAAAAAGAGCAGCTGCCATGACCGACCTGTTGAGCGGGGCCGCCAAAGCCTCGGACTACGATGCCTCTTCCATTGAAGTGCTGGAGGACATGGAACATGTCCGCTTGCGCCCGGGCATGTATATCGGCGGCAAAGACGACCGCGCCCTGCACCACATGGTGGCCGAAATCATCGACAATTCCATGGACGAGGCCGTCGCGGGCCACGCCACGTGGATCGAAGTCGAGCTGCACGAAAACGGCCACGTGTCAGTGCGCGACAACGGGCGTGGTATCCCCACCGATCCCCATCCCAAGGACCCGTCAAAATCCGCGCTCGAAATCATTTTCTGCACCCTGAATGCCGGGGGCAAATTTTCAGGCGATTCCTACGAGACTTCGGGCGGTTTGCACGGCGTGGGCAGTTCTGTTGTGAACGCGCTGTCTGACCACCTGCGGGTCGAAGTGGCGCGCAACCGCGAATTGTTCGCTATGGAGTTTTCGCGTGGCGTCCCGCAGGGCAAGCTGGAAAAGGTGGGATCGGCCCCCAACCGGCGCGGCACCGCCGTCACCTTTCACCCCGACCCGGACATTTTTGGCGCGCTGAGCCTGAAACCAGCGCGGCTGTTCAAAATGGCCCGATCCAAAGCATATCTGTTTTCCGGGGTCGAAATCCGTTGGAAAACGACAATTACGGATGGCGACACGCCGACCGAGGCCAGATTCCATTTCCCCGGCGGGCTGGCGGATTACCTGACCGAAGTGATGAACGGGGCCACGACCTATGCCGACGCGCCCTTTGCCGGGACCGTCAGTTTCGAAAAGTTCAAGGTGCCGGGCAAGGTGGAATGGGCGATCAACTGGACGCCCGCGCGCGACGGGTTCATCCAATCCTATTGCAACACTGTGCCCACGCCCGAAGGTGGTACGCACGAGGCCGGGTTCTGGGCGGCGATCTTGAAAGGCATCAAGGCCTATGGCGAGTTGGTCAACAATCGCAAGGCCACGACCATCACCCGCGAGGATTTGACAACGGGTGCGGGCGCGCTGGTGTCCTGTTTCATCCGCGAACCGGAATTCGTGGGCCAGACCAAGGATCGTCTTGCCACTGTTGACGCCCAGCGGATGGTCGAAAATTCAGTGCGCGACCATTTTGACAACTGGCTGGCGGCGGATACGAAATCCGCAGGCGCGATCCTCGATTTTCTGGTGCTCCGTGCCGAGGAACGGTTGCGCCGTCGGCAGGAAAAGGAAACCTCGCGCAAGACCGCCACGCAAAAGCTGCGTTTGCCTGGCAAATTGACCGACTGCTCCAACAAGACCCGCGAAGGCACCGAGTTGTTCATCGTGGAGGGCGATTCTGCGGGCGGATCGGCCAAGATGGCGCGGGATCGCAAGACACAGGCGCTGCTGCCCTTGCGCGGCAAAATATTGAACGTACTTGGCGCAGCCTCTAGCAAATTGGGCTCTAACGCCGAGATTTCGGATTTGACGCAGGCGCTGGGTGTCGGATTGGGCGCGAAGTTCAACGTGGATGATCTGCGCTATGACAAGGTCATCATCATGACCGACGCCGATGTCGATGGGGCGCATATCGCGGCCCTCTTGATGACGTTTTTCTATACCCAGATGCGGCCGATGATCGACGCGGGCCATCTGTACCTGGCCTGTCCGCCGCTGTTCCGACTGACACAAGGCGCGCGGCGCGTCTATTGTCTGGACGAGGCGGAAAAAGCCGCGCTTATGGAAAAGGGATTGGGCGGCAAGGGCAAGATTGATGTGTCCCGATTTAAGGGTCTGGGCGAAATGGACGCAAAGGATCTGAAAGACACCACGATGAATCCTGCCACCCGCAAGCTGATCCGCGTGAGCATCGACGATGACGAACCGGGCGAAACCGGTGATCTGGTCGAACGACTGATGGGGAAGAAACCCGAAATGCGCTACCAGTACATTCAGGAAAATGCTCGGTTTGTCGAAGAGTTGGATGTGTGAGGGCCCCGAGGCCCCAGTCACGCAACCACCCCACAAGGGCATGGCGACAGGTTTTCCCGGTTAGAGCGATAGTATAGCATCGCCCCAACCGAATGCTTGCGCCACACAAACCCTAGAACTTGCACCGTTTCTTTTCGGCCAGATTAACCAGAACAACATTGCGCTTTTCGGCTGCTTCCAACGCTTCTTTGGCGTTTGCATAGTTGCCAATCACAGCAGGCCAAAACAAGAGCGCTGCTGCGACATTTGCGCCAGACACTGTCTGTCCCTTGGCCGCTTCGGTGCGGATCTGATCGAGTTGCTGCAACTGCAACTGGATCTGGTCGCAGGACAAGTCACCGTCTTCAACCGTGTTGGTCAGTACGACATCGGGTGACACACAGGCGGACACTGTAAACGTCAAAACGCACAAGGCGCATAAGGTGCGGAAGGATGACACGTATCTATCACTTTCTCTAAGAGGGAACCGGGGTGGAATGCCCTATGTGTCAAAGCCGGGTTATCATGGCGTTAAACGCACCCAACAAATGCGCGGTGACGCCTTGGCCTGCGTTTTCCTCTTGAATTTGGGCCCTTATGGCTGGCTACTGGCCCCATGATGCTACGCGCCATTTTGATCCTGACCTTGCTGGCTAGCTGTGGCCGCCCATTGACCGAACAAGAGGTCGCGTTTGCCGCCTCGATTCACGGCGATACGCTGGATACAGAAAGGGTGCGGCTGATGAACGGATCACCCACGCGCGCCGTCACTTTTCGGCGCAAACCCCGCCCGCGCACGACCTGCCGCGAACTGATCCTGCCCCCTGCCACCGACGCAATCGTAACGGCCAAACCCGCCGCTGTCGCGCTGTGGCAACATGTGCTGTTTGACGAGGATTGGTATCTGGACGACTACCTGTCTGAGTATCCGGACCGCATCAATCTGATTGCCGCCATGCTGTTTGCACATGAATTGACCCATGTCTGGCAGTGGCAGAATCGCAAAGTCACTGGCTATTCACCGCTGCGCGCCGCCAGAGAACATCAGGTCAGCAACGATCCCTATCTATTTGATATCGAGGCTGAACCTGCATTTTTCGACTTCGGCTATGAACAACAGGGATCCATCGTCGAGGAATTTGTGTGCTGCCGCGCGCTGGCCCCCCAAGCCCCCCGCACGCAGCGCCTGCACAATATGATCAGCCAGGTGATGCCCGTTGCCCCCCTGCCCCAGTCGCGTCAATACGATGTGCGCCTGCCGTGGGACGGGGTCGAGTTGAATGGGATTTGCGGCTAGCCCATGTTCAAAAAGCAAGGATCACCAATGGCCCAATATGCTCTCATCATGCTGCTGGCGGGGATCGGTATCCCGATTCTTGCGGCGCTCAATGCGGCCCTTGGCACGCGGCTTGGCAATCCGGCGGCGGCGGCGGTGGTCCTGTTTATGGTCGCATTGTTGGCCGCGCTCGCGGTGTTTGCCCTGACAGGCGCGCATGGCCTTGACCGTGTGGCGGCTGCCCCAAAATATCTGTTTCTAGCGGGGGTGTTGATTGCGTTTTATGTACTGTCGATCACATTCATCGCACCGCATTTCGGCATCGGGAACGCGGTGTTCTTTGTTCTGATCGGGCAGTTGATCAGTGCTGCTGCCATTGACCATTTCGGCCTGTTCGGTGCGCAAGCCACAGCGCTGAGCGCGGCGCGCATCGGTGGCATTGCCCTTATGGCTGCGGGGGTCTGGTTGACGCAGCAGACGTAAGTCTGCCCACTTCAGTCTTCGGATCGCGCCAAATCCTGCGCCTGAGCCCACGCTGCGCCATCGACATCTGCGGGGTCCGAGATCACGCGGTTCTGACCGGGTATCCTGCCCCCTTCGTCGGTGCTGACAAGTGCACTGAGCGCTTCAAGTCGATCCCCGAATGTCTCGGACGCACTGGGATCAATCAGGATATAGTATTGGCCCAAATCATGGGGTGGTCCCTCGGGGGCCTTGAGCGGTTTGACATCGCGGCTCAGCACGCCGCCTGTCATGCCCGCCACCAGCAATTCCGCCATCAGTCCAAAGCCCCAACCCTTGTATCCGCCCATGGATACCAGCGACCCGGCCAACGCTGCTGTGGGGTCGGTGGTCGGGTTGCCATCGGCGTCCAGTGCCCAACCTTCGGGGATGGTTTCGCCCGCGGCCTTGGCCATCGTGATTTTGCCCAAGGCGACCGTCGTGGTCGATTGATCGAATTGCATCGCCAGCCCCCCAGCACCATCGGGCACGGAAAAGGCGATTGGATTGGTGCCGATCATGCGCGTCCTGCCGCCGGGTGGGGCGACGATGGGGGAGGCATTGGTCATACCGATCCCGATCAGCCCGGCCTGCGCGATCTGTTCGGTGAAATATCCCAGCGAGGTGCAGGTGTGCGCATGCCCCACGGCAAGTGTCGCCACCCCGTACTGGCGCGCCGCATCCAGTGCCGGGGCCAGCCCATAGGCAAAAGCGGGTTGGGCAAAACCCAACAGCGCATCCACATAGATTGCCGCAGGGCGCAGCGCTGTTACTACGGGCACCACATCGCCCTGCACACGGCCTGTTTTCAGCTGTGCGCAATAGCTTTCGAGGTAATAAAGCCCGCATATGCGGTTTCCCGTCGCCTCGGCCCGCGCCACCGCCCGCGCCACTTCGGCAGCGGCAAAGGCACCGGCCCCATGCTGCATCAATGCGGCCTGAACGGTCCGTTCGATATCATCCAGTGAGACAAGAGGCATGGCAGGTCCTTAGCAGTGTTAAGCGCGCCGCAAAGTCTGAGCAAACCAGCACCCGCCCGTCAAGTCGCGATGTCCAGCAATACCGGTCCGGCAGGTGCGGTATTTTGGTCAATCCGCTGACAACCTGCCCGCATCCAACCGCAATATGCGATCCATCCGTCCGGCAAGTTCCAAGTTGTGGGTCGCGATCAGCGCAGACAGACCAGTGTCACGCACCAGCGTCATGAGCGCGCCAAACACCTGATCCGACGTGCCGGGGTCCAGGTTACCCGTAGGCTCGTCAGCCAGCAACAGGCGCGGCGCATTCGCAAGCGCCCGACAAAAGGCAACACGCTGCTGTTCGCCCCCCGACAGTTCCGCCGGGCGGTGATGGGCGCGCGGGGCAACGCCAACACGATCCAACAGCATGTGCGCGCGTTCGGTGGCGGCAGCTTTGGCGACCCCGTTGCCAAGTTGCGGCAACACGATGTTTTCCAGCGCCGAAAACTCCGGCAGCAGGTGGTGAAACTGATAGATAAATCCGACGTCGGCGCGCCGCGCCAGCGTGCGACGGCGATCTGACTGCCCCGTCATGTTGTGCCCGCCCAACGTAACCGACCCGCCATCCGGCGCATCAAGCAGCCCTGCGATATGCAGCAGCGTGGATTTCCCGGCACCGGACGGGGCAACCAGTGCCACGACCTCGCCTGCATCAACGCTCAGATCAACGCCGCGCAGCACGTCCACCTGGCTGGGTTTGCCTGCGTTATATGTCTTGGTGATGCCGCGCAGGGCCAGAACCGGATCACTCATAGCGCAACGCCTCTACCGGGTTCATCCGCGCAGCGCGCCGCGCAGGAAAGATGGTGACGATAAAGGACAGACCCAGCGACAGCCCAACCGCACTCAACACATCCTTTGGGTTCAACTGTGCGGGCAAGGCGTAAATGCCGCGAATGCTTGGGTCCCACACCCCGCCGCCCATTGCGTAGTTCACAAAGGAAAACAGCGGGTCAATGTAGATCGCGAACAAACAGCCAAGTATGACGCCCATAGCGGTGCCGATAATGCCCGTGAACGCGCCGCAGATGAAAAAGATGCGTAGGATCGACCCCTCTGTCAGGCCCATGGTGCGCAGGATTCCAATGTCGCGCCCCTTGTTCTTGACCAGCATAATCAGGCCCGACACGATGTTCATGGCCGCGATCAGAACAAGGATCGACAGGATGATGAACATCACGTTGTCCTCAACCTCCAAGGCGCGCAGGAACCCGCCCGAAGCGTCGCGCCATGTCCAGAGTTGGGTCCGTTCACCTGCGGTCTGCAACAGAGCAGTAGTATAGCGATCAACCCCTTCGGGATCATCCACCATCACCTCGATTTCGTCTACCACACCCTCGCGGTTGAAAAAGCTCTGCGCCTCGGCCAGCGGCAGATAGACCCGCACCCGGTCGATATCAAATCGCCCGGCAGAAAAGATATAGGTCACCTCGTAGGCGTTGATGCGCGGTGAGGTGCCAAAGGCGGTGCGCACCCCATCGGGCGAAATCAGCTTGATCCGATCACCGACTTGCGCGCCCAGTTCCTGCGCCACGCCAGACCCGATTGCGACCCCCTGCTCGAACCGGGCAATGTCGCCGCGCGATGTCGCAGGATCGGCAATGCGCGGCAATCCGGCAAGGTCGGCGGCCGTCATTCCAAACACCTGAACACCGGCGTTGCGACTGCGCAGATTGGCCATGACCTGACTGCGCACGATAGGTGCCACGCGCGTTACACCCGGCAATCCGCGCAGGGCGTCGACCTTGGCATCATAGTCGGCGATGGTGCGATCAATGCGCCCTGTCTCAGTGACTTCGCCGATCTGATAGACCGTGACATGCGCATTGGCACCCAGGATCGTATCGACGAATTCCGCCCTGAATCCCGACCGCACAGACAGTGTGGCGATCAAGGCAAACACAGCCAGCGTGATCCCGATCAAGCTGATCCAGGTCATCGTGCTGACCCCGCCCTCGGCCCGGCGGGCACGCAGATATCGCCACGCGATCATCCACTCAAAGGGGGCAAAGGGGGCTGTATGGGTGGCCATTAATGGCTCCTGCTCATTCTTTGCCAAAGACTTGGTCGCATCGCGCACCAAGGTCAAGCCGTTGCACATCATCAGTTGGAATCTGCGCGGCAGGCGCTAGGTCCCATTGTACTTTGGTGCGATGAACGCGCTGACTGAAAGCCTTGCGCTTTTGTCCCTTTGTTCGACCCGACAAGCGAGTTCCCATGACATATCAAAAAACATCCACCCCGCAGCCGTCAGCTATGCTGCGGAAGTCGCAACTGGCACGCTGAGCCGACGCGAGTTCCTGACCCGTGCCACATCGCTGGGGCTGACCGCCACCGCCTCGTACAGTCTCTTGGGTGTTGCTCAACCTGCAAAAGCTGCTGCGCACGCCCAGACGGGTGGCACTTTGCGCATCGAAAGTTCGGTCAAGGCGCTGAAGGATCCGCGCACCTATGACTGGCCACAAATGTCCAACTTTACCCGCGGCTATCTGGAATACCTCGTCGAATATCAGGTCGATGGTACGTTCGCCCCGTCGCTGCTGTCAGATTGGGACGTGAACGCAGACGCCACCGAATACACCCTGACCGTCCGCGAGGGCGTCACATGGTCAAATGGCGATGCATTCACTGCCGAAGACGTGGCGTTCAATATCGCGCGCTGGTGCGAAAAAGCCGTCGAGGGCAATTCCATGGCATCACGCATGGATGCGCTGATTGATGCGGACACAGGATTGGCCCGCGCCGGTGCCATAACCGTTGTGGACGCGCGCACCGTCAAACTGGCCCTGAACGCGGCCGACATCACGCTGATTGCAGGCTTTTCCGACTACCCAGCCGCCATTGTGCATTCGTCGTTTAATGGCGATCCGCTGGACAACCCGATCGGTACAGGCCCCTACCTGCCCGGTGCGTTCGAGGTCGGCGTAAAGGCCGAACTGATCAAGAATGAAAACCACACATGGTGGGGCGACGGCGCATATCTGGACCGGATCGAATATCTGGACTTTGGGACAGATCAGGCCGCTATCTTTGCCGCTGTGGATTCCGACGAAGTCGACATGGTCTATGAATCCATTGGTGAGTTCATCGATCTGTTCGATTCACTTGAATGGACCAAAAGCGAGGCCGTCACCGCCAACACTGTCGTGATCCGACCCAATCAAGCGGCAGAGGTCAATGGCATGAAACCCTATGCCGATGTTCGGGTGCGCCGCGCACTGGCGATGGCCATCGACAACAACGTGCTGCTTGAGCTTGGCTTTAACGGCAATGGGCGTGTGGCTGAAAACCACCACGTCTCGCCGATCCATCCTGAATATGCGGAACTGCCCGCCCCGGTCTATGATCCCGAAGGCGCGCTGGCTCTGATGGAAGAAGCAGGGATGGCCGATTTCGAACATGACCTGATTTCCATCGATGACACGTGGCGCAAGAACACCACGGATGCCGCCGCTGGTCAGCTGCGCGATGCGGGCATTGCCGTCAAACGCACCGTTCTGCCGGGATCGACCTTTTGGAACGACTGGGCGAAATATCCGTTTTCAACCACGGACTGGGCCCAACGCCCCTTGGGTGTTCAGGTACTGGCCCTTGCCTATCGTTCTGGCGAGGCATGGAACGAAAGCGCCTTTGCCAACGCGGAATTCGACGCAACACTGGCCGAGGCCCTTTCGATTGCCGATGCAGATCAGCGCCGCACAGTGATGGCCAAACTGCAAAAGCTCATGCAGGACGAAGGGGTTGTGATCCAACCCTACTGGCGCTCGATCTATCGCCATCACAAGCCTGAAATTGTTGGCGGTGAAATGCACCCGACTTTTGAAATCCACGTGGCCAAATTGGGCTTCGCGGCCTAGTCAATACGATCTGGGCGCATCACTGGATGCGCCCAGACACCCCATCATTGGGACCACGCGAAGGGTTGCGCTGCTTACTGCGGCGCGCCAACCGCCGCAGGCGGCCAGCGCCAGCAGCAGGATCAAAACTGATACAGCGCACAGTCTTGTCAGATAGCTGCGTAAATCTCCGCCACGCGTTTGACGGCTTCTTCTGGTGGCATCTCTTCGCTGATACCAGTGCGGCGCGACGTCAACTCGACCACACCGTTTTTCAAGCCACGCGGGCCGACAGTGATACGCCAAGGCAGACCGATCAGGTCCATGGTGGCAAACTTACCGCCCGCACGCTCGTTGCGATCATCATAAAGCGGCTCAAGGCCCAACAGACCAAGGCTGGCATAAAGTGCCTCGCAAGCGGCATCAGCCTCTGCATCGCCCTGTTTCAGATTGACGATCCCGCAATGATAGGGGGTCACTCCCTCGGGCCAAATGATGCCTTTGTCGTCATGGCTGGCTTCGATAATGGCCCCCATCAGACGGCTGACTCCAATGCCATGGCTGCCCATATGAACGGGCACCTGCTTGCCGTCCGGACCTTGCACGACGCCGTTCAAAGCTTCGGAATACTTGGTCCCGAAATAGAAGATCTGCCCAACTTCGATGCCGCGGGCAACGCGGCGGCGCTCTTCTGGGACTGCGTTGAACAGGACCTCGTCATGCGTTTCGTCGGTGCGGGCATAAAGGTTGGTGAACTCTTCCATGACACCGGCACATTGGGCGACATCATCATAATCGATATGACGATCGCCAAAGGTCAGGTCGGTCACCGCACTGTCATAAAATACCTCGGACTCGCCGGTTTCGGCCAGAACAAGGAATTCATGGGTGTCATCGCCGCCGATGGGGCCGGAATCCGCGCGCATCGGAATGGCTTGCAGACCCATGCGCTCGTAGGTGCGCAGGTACGAGACAAGGTGACGGTTGTAGGAATGCAGAGCATCTTCTTTGGTCAGATCAAAGTTATAACCATCCTTCATCAAGAACTCGCGGCCGCGCATCACACCGAACCGAGGGCGGATTTCATCACGGAACTTCCACTGTATCTGATACATCGTCAGCGGCAGATCCTTGTAGCTGCCGACATGCGCGCGAAAGATATCTGTGATCAACTCTTCGGCGGTGGGCGTAAACAGCATGTCGCGGCCATGGCGATCCTTGATGCGCAGCATCTCGGCCCCATAGGCGTCATAGCGCCCGCTTTCGCGCCACAGGTCCGCGGACTGAATGGTAGGCATCAGCATTGCCATATGGCCGGCACGGGCCTGTTCTTCGTGGACGATGTTTTCCAGCTTGCGCAACACCTTGAAGCCCAGCGGCAACCAGGAATAAATCCCGGCGCTGGCCTGCTTGATCATACCGGCACGCAGCATCAAGCGATGGCTGACGATCTGCGCCTCGCTTGGGTTTTCCTTTAGAACGGGCAGAAAATAACGGCTCAAACGCACGGGCGGACACTCCTTGTCAAATCGCGCCCTGAGTAAGGCAAAGACACGAACCCCGCAACGTCCCTTCTTTGTTTCAAAAAAATCCCGGTGAGGTACGGCAGCACCGGGGCAGAGCCCATGACAAAGCAGGTGCGCGAAAGCGCGCCTTTTGACAGAGGTTGCGCCGCGCATACCTCTTGCAGGACGGTGCAAAACCTCGCATCTGTACTGAAACCAACAAAAGGTGGGACTTGCATGGCACTGCCAGTGCGCGAACAGTTGAAATATTGGGGCGGGGCCGCAGCCATTTTTTTCGTGCTGCTTTATGCGCTTGGGGATCAGTTGTTACCCTTCTTTCTGGGTGCAGCGATCGCCTATTTCCTGGATCCTGTTGCCGACTGGCTTGAGGCGCACGGCTGTAGTCGTGCCGTGGCAACAGGCATGATCACGATCGGCGCGATTCTGGTTTTCGTAGTCTTCGTGCTGCTGGTCATCCCAACGTTGGTGCAGCAATCTGTGCAACTGTTCAACGCGGCACCCGAAATTGCCCGTCAGGTCGGCACATTTCTGACCGAACGCTTTCCGAGCCTGCTGGACGGCGAGTCGACCGTGCGCAAATCACTGGACGGATTGGGAACGGCGATTTCCGAACGGGGTGGGCAGCTTCTGAATTCGGCTCTGACGTCGGCGGCCAGCCTGCTCAACATCGTCGTATTGTTTGTCATTGTTCCCGTAGTAGCCGTTTACATGCTGTTGGATTGGGATCGGATGATCGCCCGCGTCGACAAATTGTTGCCACGCGATCATGCCCCTGTCATTCGCCAACTTGCGCATGAAATTGACACCACCATGGCTGGCTTTATCCGCGGGATGGGCACGGTCTGTCTGACGCTTGGCACGTATTATGCCATCTCGCTGATGCTGGTGGGGCTGCAATTCGGGCTGGTCGTTGGTTTTGTGGCGGGTCTGTTAACCTTTATTCCCTATGTGGGTGCTTTGGTGGGCGGCGCGCTGGCTATTGGACTGGCTTTATTTCAGTTCTGGGGCGACTGGCCGTGGATTGCGGCCGTCGCTGGCATCTTCATGATTGGTCAGGTGGCAGAGGGTAATTTTCTAACACCAAAACTCGTGGGCGAAAGCGTGGGTCTGCACCCTGTATGGCTCATCCTTGCGTTGACGGTGTTTGGGGCCTTGTTCGGCTTTGTTGGGATGCTCGTCGCCGTCCCCATGGCCGCTGCTCTTGGTGTAATTGTACGCTTTGTTGCCAATCAATACCAAAACAGCCGCCTGTATCAGGGCCTGTTGGCGGATCAAGACGACGAGACGACGGGCTGACCATGGCCACGCAACTGGGACTGGACCTGCCTGCACGCACCGCTTTGGGCCGTGACGATTTCATGGTCGCGCCATCCAATGCGATCGCACTCAGCATGATTGACCGCTCTTGCACATGGCCTCTGTACAAACTGGTGCTCAGCGGCCCCGAAGGATCCGGCAAGACCCATTTGACCCATGTTTGGGCGGCAGCGAGACAGGCCCGCATCATCGCGGCCCATGCACTGACCCCCGACATGGTTGATGATCTCGCAACGGGCCCAGTCGCAATCGAAGACGTTCCGGACATACGCACAGATGACGTCGCACAAACGGCGCTGTTTCATCTGCACAACCTGCTGCAAAGCGCGCAAATGCCACTGTTGATGACAGGTGCACCGGCACCGTCACACTGGCGCATGTCCTTGCCCGATCTACAAAGCCGCATTGACGCCGCCGGCCACGCAGCCCTTGAAGCGCCGGATGACAGTCTGCTCGCGGCTGTACTGGGCAAGCTGTTCAACGACCGTCAGGTGACGCCCCGCCCCGATGTAATCCCCTATCTCGTGACGCATATGGAACGCAGCTTTGATGCGGCGGGCTTGATTGTGGCTGCACTGGATTCAGCCAGCCTTGCGCGAAAGAAGCCCGTAACGCGCAGCCTTGCGGCTGAGCTGCTGGACATTGCCACGTCGAATAAGGGATAGTCGTCACTTATCCTTCACATGTGATCGCCATACCCTTGTCATGACCAACGCAGATTTCCTTGCTTCGCCTTTTCCTGACGGCGTTGAATTGCCAGACCTGGACCTCGAGGGGCCGGGGCGGTTCTTCAACCGTGAACTCAGTTGGCTCGGGTTCAACTGGCGCGTTCTGGAAGAGGCGGAAAATCCCCGTGTCCCATTGCTGGAACGGCTGCGGTTTCTTTCAATCTCTGCCGGGAACCTTGATGAATTTTACACTGTGCGGGTCGCAGGCCTGCGCGAACTGGCCATTGCGGGGAATACAACGCCTGCCGCCGACGGGCTGTCGCCTGCGGAACAACTTGTTCTGATCAACGAAAATGCCCGCGCGCTACTGACACAACAACAGCGTGTGCTTGCCGATCTGCACGTTGAACTTGAGGCCCAGGGGATCAACGTTTTGACCCGGGAAGAGCTGACAGACGAGGACATCGCCCACCTAGAAGACGTGTTCCTTGCCGAAGTGTTCGCCGTTCTGTCCCCGCTGGCCATCGACCCGGCCCACCCGTTTCCGTTTATCCCTAATACAGGCTACGCGCTTGCCTTGCAGATGGAACGCAAGGCCGACAAACGCACCTTGCAGGCCCTGCTACCGATCCCGGCACAGATTGACCGTTTCATCGCCCTGCCCGGTCCCGGCCAGCGGTTTCTCCCGCTGGAAGAATTACTGGTGCTGCACGTGCCCAGCCTGTTCCCCGGCTACAAACTCAAGGCGCATTTCGAATTTCGAGTGCTGCGCGACAGCGATCTGGAGGTCGAAGAAGAGGCCGAAGACCTAGTGCGCGAATTCGAAGTTGCGCTCAAGCGGCGGCGGCGCGGCGAAGTGGTCAGAATGACCCATTCGGCAGGTGCACCAAATGCACTGATGTCTGTCATCAAGGAAGAGCTTGGGGTCACAGACGCCGAAGTCGTCGAAGTGGACGGGATGATCGGCCTGTCTGACCTCAGCGCGCTTGTGCTCGATGACCGCCCCGATCTGCTGTGGCCCTCTTTCACACCGCGCGTGCCGGAACGTGTAACGGATTTCGAAGGCGATATGTTGTCTGCGATCCGCCAAAAGGACATGCTGCTGCATCACCCTTACGAAACCTTTGACATGGTGGTCCGGTTCTTGCAGCAGGCCGCGCGCGACCCGGATGTGGTCGCGATCAAACAGACGCTGTATCGCACCTCGAAAAACTCGCCCATCGTCGAGGCGTTGTGCGAGGCTGCCGAAGACGGCAAATCCGTCACAGCGCTGGTCGAACTCAAGGCGCGCTTTGACGAAGCTGCCAACATCCGCCAGTCGCGCCGCCTCGAACGGGCGGGCGCGCACGTGGTCTATGGTTTTATCGATCTCAAAACCCACGCCAAAATAAGCACGGTTGTGCGCCGCGAGGGCAAGAAACTGGTGACCTATACCCACTACGGCACCGGCAACTATCACCCGATTACGGCGCGGATATACACGGATGTGTCCCTGTTCACCTGCGATCCCAAATTGGGCCGCGATGCGACAAAAGTATTCAACTACCTGTCGGGATATGCCCCACCCGAAGGGCTTGATAACCTCGCGATTTCACCCTCTACGCTCAAGTTGAGACTGCTGGAAATGATCGCCACCGAAGCAGAACATGCCAGCAAGGGCAAGCCTGCGGAAATCTGGGCCAAGATGAACTCGCTCATCGATGCTGAGGTGATTGACGCGCTGTATGCCGCTGGGCAAGCGGGGGTGAAAATCAGCCTCGTCATTCGTGGCATTTGCGGACTGCGCCCCGGCATCAAGGGATTTTCCGACAACATCCGCGTCAAATCGATCGTGGGCCGGTTCCTTGAACATTCGCGCATAGTCTGTTTTGGCAATGGGCACGGGTTGCCGTCGAAAAAGGCACGCGTGTTCATATCAAGCGCTGATTGGATGGGGCGCAACCTGAACCGGCGCGTCGAAACGCTGGTCGAAATCGAAAACGCTACCGTCAAGGCACAGATCGTCAGTCAAGTGATGGCGGCCAACCTAGCCGATGTAGCGCAAAGCTGGGTCATGGCCCCCGATGGCACCTTCGCCCGCCCAGAGGTGGCCGAGGGGACATTCGCATTCAGTTGCCACCGTTTCTTTATGGAAAACCCGTCACTGTCCGGGCGCGGCTCAGCAGGTGCCTCCGACGTGCCGAAACTGACCCATACCGAAGACTAAAGCCGACCCGGGGCCGGTGGGCGGGCGTCTTTCGGCATCGCCGAAACAGTGCAGCAGACAGGCTCCTATGCATTGACCCGAACGCCGCGCTGGTCCATCAGTAAACCAAGACACGGCACCACGGGGGGTCCATGAACGCTTTGGTCGAACCGCATCACGACGGGGGACTTTTTGGCCGTCCCTTGTTCGAAGACCCCTCTGCCCGCGCCCTTGCCCGCGTTGGCGTGGTCGATGTGGGATCAAACTCAGTCAGATTGGTTGTTTTTGACGGGGCTGCACGCTCGCCTGCGTATTTTTACAACGAAAAAATCATGTGCGCCCTTGGGGCCGGAATGGCCGATACAGGCCACTTGAATCCGTCGGGGCGAATCCGTGCTCTTAATGCGCTGCGCAGGTTTCAACGGTTGGCCGAAAGCATGGGTCTGTCTGATTTGACGGTTGTGGCCACGGCCGCCGTCCGGGACGCCAGCGACGGGCCTGCATTCTGCGCAGATGTCGAACGCGAAACCGGCCTGTTCGTGCGTACCATCGATGGGCGCGAAGAGGCGCGGCTATCGGCCCAAGGAGTCCTTTTGGGCTGGCCCGGTTCGTATGGCCTTGTCTGTGACATCGGCGGCTCGTCTATGGAACTGGCTGAAATCTCTGGCGGGATTGTCGGGCGGCGCGAAACCTCTGATCTGGGGCCGCTCAAGCTGCAAACCATCAAGGGTGGGAAAAAAGCGCGCACCGCCCATATCAAGGCCACAATCGCGCGCCTTGAGGCCGCGATGGGCGCGCAGCGCGACCGCCTGTTTCTGGTTGGTGGCTCGTGGCGCGCTATTGCCAAGATTGACATGTATCGCCGTGGCTATCCGCTGCAGGTCCTGCACGAATACCGCATGACCCCAAAGGGCGTGCGCCAAACGGCCAAGTTCATCTCTGAACATCCCGATCATGACGCATTGCGTGCAGAGTGTGGTATTTCGTCGGCCCGTATGTCGCTGGTGCCCCTTGCCACCGAAGTGCTGCTGCGGCTGTCTAAATCGTTCAAACCCCAAGACATCGCAGTATCCAGCTACGGCATACGCGAGGGTATGTTGTATGAACAGATGCCACAGCGCCTGCGTGATCGCGATCCTTTGATCGAGGCGTGTCGCTATGCAGAGGCAAAGGACGCGCGCATGCCCGGGTTCGGCAAGGTGCTTTATGCGTTCATTGAGCCATTGTTCAAATCGGCCCCCTACGCGCGCAAACGCATCATCAAAGCGGCCTGCCTGTTGCATGATGTCAGCTGGCGCGCCCACCCTGATTACCGGGCTGAAGTGTGTTTTGACAACGCGACACGGGCCAACCTCGGCGGGTTGAAACACTCGGAACGTATTTTCTTGGGGCTGGCGCTGCTGCATCGCTATACCAACAAACGCGAAGGCACTCACTTCGAAGATCTCTATGATCTTGTCGATGAAAAGACCAAGCTTCAGGCCGAAGTTGTCGGCAAAGCGATGCGCTTTGCAGCCATGCTGTGGATGGATCAAGACGCAAAACTGGGCGAACTGCGCTGGTATCCGCAGAAAAAGCAGTTGGAACTCCATCTATCGCGCGATGGCATGCCCCTGTTCGGTGAAGTCGCCGAGGCGCGATTCAATTCGCTTGCCGCGTCGCTGAACGCCGAGGTCACGATCAAACAGCGCAGGCGCTAGATATCAATCTGTTCTTTTGTGTCCTCTTCCGGCTTTGGCATGATGTCCGGCACGTCTTCGGGCGGTTTGCGACGTATGATGATATCCCCGTTCTCAAGGATTTCGGGCGGCGCATAAACACTCCAGTCCTCGACCTGCTCAAGTAGATCGCGCATCGCAGGCCCCATTTGAGCGACGAAATCGCCCAAGGCCGGGCCAAATTCCTGCGCCAGCCCTTGCAGATCATCCAATGCAGGTTCCATTTCGCGCATCAGCCCTTCCATGAGCATCTGCGCGCCACGTTCCATCAACGACAGCCCGTCGTCCTCTTGGCCCTCTTGCGCCAAGGCCGGGGCGGAAAGACACAGCAGTGATATCAGAATGAAATGTTTCATAGCGCTAATATGGGGCCTTAAAGGTCGATATCCAAGCTGACTGGAAAATGATCAGACGCCGCGACCAGCGCGTCGCGCAAATCCGACTGCGCCCAACACTCAGGATCATCCAAAGGGTGCCAGATACGCCAACGCCCAGCGCGCTTGATCAGGTCCGGCGACACCATAATATAATCGAGCAGCGCCTGCAAAAACCGCTTTTCGGGCCGTATCCAGAACCGCGCAGTGGTCGGCATCGCACCAAGGCGGCGTTGCAGGCCCTGCCGGGCATGCGGATCAAACAGCGCCGCATCGCCAGTGCCCAAGACAATTTCGACAGACGAGCGCCGAAACAGGTGTTCGTATTCATCCAAGCCCGGACCATCATTCAAGTCGCCCATCACCACCAAGGACGTGCCTTGGGACAAATGCGCGTCAATCCTGCGTCGCAGCCAAATCGCCTGCGCCAATTGCTTGCGGCGGTTTGCGATCGAGATGCGCAGGACCTCGTCGCGGGTTCTGGCCCCGTGCGGGGCCTTCGATTTCAGATGAGCACCGATTATGGTAGCCTGCGTGCCCGACGCCGTTTTGACACTCAATTCAAGGGGTGGTTTTGAAAACACGACCCGATCCATGGTCGCGTCGATATCCAGATCGATGGCAAAGGCATCATCGAACTGCGGCGCATCCTCTTGAGCTTGAGGATCGTGGCGCACTGTCATCACGTCGGGGTCAAACAACAATGCAATCTCTTGTTGCGTATCATTGGCAAAGCCGATGATGGCCCGCCGCGCCCGAATTCCGGCGTGCGCGGCAAAGTTTTCCAGCGCAATCACAGTGCTGCGCGAGAGCCCGTCGTCGGGGGCCTCTATCATCATGATCGCATCAGCGTCCAATGCGCCAAACACGTGGGTCAGCGCCGCAATCTGATCGACGCGCGTGACGCCATATCGTCCGGACCATCCGGTGTCATTCAACAGCGTCCCATTATCCGCAAACAGGCTGTTCATCCACTCGATGTTATAGGTGGCCAAACGCATCAGGAATGACTGCTTCGAATATCTTCCCAAGCGCGGTTGATATCGACCATCCGTTTTTCCGCCAATCTCACCGCCTCTTCGGGGACGCCGCGCGCCATCATCGCGTCGGGATGATTTTCGCGCACCAGCTTGCGCCACGCTTGCCGCATCGCCTCGATGTCCATATCGGGGCTAACCCCAAGCACCGAATATGGGTCAGGTACTGCGTCTGGCACAAACCGTGCGCGTAGGGCCCGAAATTCAATGTCCGAAATGGCAAATATCTGCGCGACCTGTTCTAAAAATGCATCCTCGTTCGGGTGATAAAACCCGTCGGCCATGGCGATGTGAAACAGTCCTTCGATCAGGTCATTCAGCGTTTCAGGCTGATCCTTGAACATGGCGTGGATGCGGGTCGCATAATCCTCGAACCCTGCCACGTCTTGGCGGGCAAGGTTGAACACACGGGCCGCCCCTGCCTCGTCCTTGGCCGCGATATGGAACACGTCACGAAAGGCCGTGACTTCGTCGCGCGTGACCTGCCCATCGGCCTTGGCCATCTTGGCCCCCAATGCGATGATGGCGATGGCAAACCCAACGCTGCGTTCGGGTGGCGCGCGCAGCCTGTCGAAAATGGCCGAAAGCCCCTCGCCAACGGACAAGGCGGCGATTGCGTCAGATATGCGAGTCCAAAGTGACATAAGACAAGTTTATAAGCGAAAACGAGTGCGCATGTTAGGGCAAACAGGTCACGCGCCGCAGCTTTTGCATCCGCGCAACGGTGGGCAGGCCATGTGATCGCGTTACAAACTGCGTTCGCCATGTGGCGTTTCGAAAACGGCCTGCATCGCAACAGGGCCTGTTTCGACAGCCACACGCGCGTCATCCAAATGGTCACGCAAGGCGGCACTTAACTGCGTGCCCTCGGGATGGATGAGCGTGAAGCGTTTCAGGCGCGCGCCTGTTTGTGCCAGACGCGCAGCGGGGTTTGCGCCCGCTGGCCACTGGATCAGCGCAGGCCAGAGGTTGTCAAAGGGCGTCGTGCCGTCTGTTGATACCGCCATTTTCCACTGCAACGCACCACGTGCCACGTCGACAGGTGCACCAACACCTGACGGCATGTCAGGCAACGCACCCGCCATGTCCTCAACCGAACAGGCCCAGTTGGACAGTCGCGCCGACCCAGCGAAACGGTCCAGATCATACCAACGCGGGCGATCAGGCGCAGGGACGGACGGATCAGGGGCAATCGCCTCAAGGTACAAACCATCCCCCAGACCCATCAGTGCATTATGGGTGTGAAACACGGAATGCGCCCCACCCGGCTGCATGGGCAGGCCAAGCGCAGCTTCGATGTGCGCCTGCGCCTCTTGCAAGTTTTTCGCCCCAACAACGAGGTGGTCAAACAGCATAATGGCCTACCCGCGCGTTTCGCCAAGGATGGTCAGGATTTCCTGTGCAGCGGCCGGGATGTTGGTGCCGGGGCCAAAGATCGCCTTGACGCCCGCATCATAGAGGAACTGATAATCCTGCTGCGGGATCACACCGCCGCAGATCACTATGATCTCTTCAGCTCCGGCGTCTTTCAATGCCTTGACCAGCTGCGGGGCCAGCGTTTTGTGTCCTGCAGCTTGCGACGAGATACCGACGACATGCACATCATTGTCCACCGCGTCCTGCGCTGCCTCGGCAGGGGTTTGGAACAGCGGACCGACATCGACGTCGAACCCGATATCGGCAAAGGCGGTGGCAATCACCTTAGCCCCACGATCATGGCCGTCCTGGCCCATCTTGACGACCAGCATGCGGGGGCGGCGACCCTCGACCTCGGCAAAATCCTCGACCGATTTCTGGATCGCGGCAAAGCCTGCATCGCCTTCGTAGGCTGCGCCATACACTCCGGCGAGCGTTTTGACCTCGGCGCGGTGGCGGCCGAACACCTGTTCCATGGCACTACTGATTTCCCCAACTGTGGCACGCGCCCGCGCGGCTTCGACTGCGAGGGCCAACAGGTTTGCGTCCCCGCCTGCCCCTTCGGTCAGCGCGGTCAATGCAACCTGACACGCATCTTCGTCGCGTGTGGCGCGGATATGGTTCAACCGCTCTATCTGGCTGTCGCGCACGGCGGCGTTGTCGATATCACGGATGTCGATCGGGTCTTCTTTGTCGAGGCGGAATTTGTTCACGCCCACGATCACCTCGTCGCCTTTGTCGATCATGGCCTGCCGGGTGGCTGCGGCCTCTTCGATGCGTAGTTTGGGCATGCCAGAGGCGACGGCCTTGGTCATGCCACCCATCTCTTCGACCTCTTCGATCAGCGCCCATGCGGCTTCAGCCAGATCATGGGTTAGCTTTTCGACGTAATAGGACCCAGCAAGCGGGTCGACCACGTTGGTCACGCCCGTTTCGTTTTGCAGGATCAACTGTGTGTTGCGCGCGATCCGGGACGAGAATTGGGTGGGCAGCGCGATGGCCTCGTCAAAGGAGTTGGTGTGCAGCGATTGGGTCCCACCAAGCACAGCCGCCATCGCCTCGTAGGCGGTGCGCACAACATTGTTGTACGGGTCCTGTTCCTGCAGCGACACGCCTGACGTCTGACAATGGGTGCGCAGCATCGAAGATTTGGGGTTCTTCGGCTCAAACTCTGCCATGATGCGATGCCACAACAGGCGTGCGGCGCGCAGCTTGGACGCCTCCATGAAAAAGTTCATGCCGATAGCGAAAAAGAACGACAAACGCCCAGCGAACGCATCCACATCCATGCCGCGCGCGATGGCCGCGCGCACGTATTCACGCCCATCGGCAAGGGTAAACGCGAGTTCCTGAACGAGGTTCGCCCCCGCTTCTTGCATGTGATAGCCTGAGATGCTGATCGAATTGAACTTCGGCATCTCAGCCGAGGTGTATTGAATGATATCCGCGATGATCCGCATGCTGGGTTCGGGCGGGTAAATGTAGGTGTTGCGCACCATGAACTCTTTCAGAATGTCGTTCTGAATGGTGCCCGAGAGCGCAGAGCGATCCACGCCCTGTTCTTCGCCCGCGACGATGAAACTGGCCAGAATCGGGATAACAGCACCGTTCATAGTCATCGACACAGACACTTTATCGAGCGGAATGCCGTCAAATAGGATTTTCATGTCCTCGACGCTGTCGATGGCAACCCCCGCCTTGCCAACATCCCCTTGGACGCGGTCATGGTCACTGTCGTAACCACGGTGCGTGGCCAGATCGAACGCGACGGACACGCCTTGTTGGCCAGCGTCGAGTGCGCGGCGGTAAAAAGCGTTGGATTCTTCGGCCGTGGAAAAGCCCGCATATTGGCGGATCGTCCACGGTCGACCAGCGTACATCGTCGCTTTTACTCCGCGGGTGAACGGGGCCTCGCCCGGGATCGTGCCCAGGTGGTCAACGTCGTCCAGATCGTCCGCCGTATAGATGGGGGTGACATCGATGCCTTCCAGCGTCTTCCATGTCAGATCGTCCGGCGTCTTGCCGCGCAACTCGCCTTCAGCAAGGGTGCGCCATGCGTCTTTCTTCGATGTCATGTCCTTGTCCTCTTGTCTGTGGACCGCGCGGCGGGGTTATCCCCGCACGTCTGTGGTCCAATTCCTCTGTCAGTGTCGCCAAACCGTCTGCGCCGGCCACCAGCCAGTGCATATCGTCGGCATAAGCCTCGCGCAGATGAGCGCGTGCGGCGGCGTCAAACGGGCTCCAACGCCCCGTAGCGTCGGACACGGCCATCGGATCATCGCCGCGATCAGCCAGAATAGTGCGCAGGTGTGACACGGTCGGGGCACGATTCAACCAGTCTGGCACAGCGTCGCTCGGCACTGCTTGGCCACTGGCGGCCCGCAGGATCATTTCCGGCCGCCCCGCCGATACCTCAAACGGCATCACTTCGATCCTAGCGGAAGGTGCCGCACAAGCAACATCACCGATAACATCGCGCCACGTACGCGGGTGCGTTGCGATGGCGTGACACCGCGCAGCATTTGGTACCGCATGGCCCCGTGCGACCCCAAACGCAATGGCGGACGCCCAATAGTGATCCAACCCGCGCACGGATAGCATCACCTTGTCGATCCGGTGATCAAACGCATGAACATAGCGCGCCAGCCGTTGCCCAATGTCGGGATACAACTGCCCGGCGCGCATATTCAGGCGCACCGAACCGATCATGTTTTCGTCGCTCACCACCAGTGATTGGACACCGTTGCTGGCCGCCCTGTCCAAGTTCATGCCGATCCGCCCACGCGCGCGGCGCGCAGCACCAGCCCCCAAGCCAGGCGTTGGCTGGATGCCATTGAACAATCCGGTGCGCGTGCGGCGCGGGGCCCAAAACGCGATACCCGCATTGCGCAACTCATCCCTGTGGCGGCGCATGTAGGATTGAAGACTGGTTGACGCGGTGCGATGCGCCCCGATATGCAGAATGACTTTCATTCCTGCCCCCTTTGATGCCCTAGTGGCCATGTGACGCACAGGTGGGTTGCGCATCAAAGACCAAGGTCGCATGCAGAGGCTTGCAGAGCGATTAAAGCTAAAAATGACGTGACTGCCGGTCGCAATCGCGCAAAAGGCTGCTACATAAGGTGCAACAGGAGACCATATGAAACACCTACTACCCGTTGTTCTTGCAGGACTTTTGGGCGGATCACTGGCCGCAGCCGAAGGCGAGGCTACTGACCCTCCATCCATATTCATTGAGGATGTCGTGGAAGATTTAAGCCAATATGTTTGGGAAAAACGCCCCATCGTCGTCTTCGCAGACAGCCCAAACGACCCGAACTTTCGTTTGCAGATGAATAATCTCAGCGAACGCGAAGATGAGATGCGGATACGCGATGTGATTGTATTGACGGACACCGATCCGTCGATTGACTCAGCTCTGCGCCTTAAACTGCGCCCGCGTGGGTTCATGATGGTGCTCATCGGCAAGGATGGCGAAGTGAAATTGCGCAAGCCGTTTCCGCTGGATGTGCGAGAGCTGACGCGCACCATCGATAAGATGCCGATGCGGCAACGCGAAATCCGCGAGCGGCGGGCCACCACAGGCGACTGAGCCTGCGCTAACCCGTTTGGCGCGTGAGCGATCACTCAAATTCCAGAATGATTTCGTCAACAGCCAGACTGTCGCCGGCGGTGGCGTTGATTTTCGACACTGTGCCTTTCCGCTCTGCGCGCAGGATGTTCTCCATTTTCATCGCTTCGATGGTGCACAGGGCCTGTCCGTCCTGCACGTCTTCGCCTTCTTCGACATGCAGTTTGACGACAAGGCCGGGCATCGGACACAACAGCAACTTGGACGTATCAGGCGCGACCTTGATCGGCATCAGACGGGCCAGTTCTGCCTGACGCGGGGTGCGCACATGCACCACCATGTCAGCGCCGCGTGTACGGATGCGGAAACCACCTGACACTTTGCCGACCTTCAACACCAATGGGGTGTCATCCACTGTCATCACAGCCAGTTTGTCGCCCGGCGTCCAGTTGCCCGTCACACGCATCGTGGTCCCATCTGCAAAGCAGACGCTTGCCCCGCCTTGATCCGCGTCGATTGTCACATCAAAGGACTGATCCTGCAGTGAAACCGTCCACTCCGTGCCGACTTTGCGCTCGTGATTGTCCATCCGGCCATACACCCGCGCCCGGCGGATTTCGCCGACGCGGTGCATTGCGGCGCAGGCGGCTGCAACTCTGGACTGTTCTGCGGCAGGCAGAGTTACGCCATCGAACCCATCGGGGTATTCTTCGGCTATAAAGGCTGTGGTCATCTCGCCTTTGATAAAGATGGGGTGATCCATCACGGCACTTAGAAACGGCAGGTTGTGACCAATGCCTTCGACCTCAAAACTGTCCAGCGCGACGCGCATCGCCTCGATGGCGGTGTCGCGATCCGGGCCCCATGTACAGAGTTTGGCGATCATGGGATCGTAATACATGCTGATCTCGCCACCTTCGTAGACGCCTGTGTCATTGCGCACCGCAGTGGCCCCCGACGGGGCCTCGCCCTGCCATTTGCCGGTATCCAACAACGGGCCTGCCGCAACCTCCATCGGAGGACGATAGCGGGTCAGACGGCCGATTGACGGCAGGAAGCCGCGATAGGGATCTTCGGCATATAGACGGTTTTCAATGGCCCAGCCGGTCAACGTCACATCATCTTGGGTGATCGACAGCGGCTCGCCAGCGGCGACGCGGATCATCTGTTCCACCAGATCAACGCCGGTGATCAGTTCGGTCACCGGATGTTCGACCTGCAGACGGGTGTTCATCTCAAGAAAGTAGAAATTCTTGGATCCGTCCACGATGAATTCAACGGTACCCGCACTGGCATAGCCAACGGCCTTGGCCAATGCGACAGACTGTTCACCCATCGCCTTACGGGTGGCTTCATCGAGGAATGGGCTTGGGGCCTCTTCGACCACTTTTTGGTTCCGGCGCTGGATCGAACATTCGCGTTCGCCCAGATAGATGCCGTTGCCATGGGCATCACACAGCACCTGAATTTCGATGTGACGCGGTTGGGTAACGAATTTCTCAATAAAAATGCGATCGTCGCCAAAGGAATTCGCCGCCTCGTTCTTTGAGGATTGGAACCCCTCGCGGGCCTCTTCGTCGTTCCATGCGATCCGCATGCCCTTGCCGCCACCCCCGGCAGAGGCCTTGAGCATCACGGGATAGCCGACTTCGTTGGAAATCTTGACGGCCTCATCTGCATCCGCAATCAGCCCCATGTATCCAGGAACCGTGCTGACACCCGCCTCTTGGGCGATCTTTTTGCTGGTGATCTTGTCACCCATCTTTTCGATGGCACCCACGGGCGGACCGACAAACGCGACGCCAGCGGCATCCAGCGCCTCGGCGAATTTGGAATTCTCGGACAAAAAGCCATAACCGGGATGGACCGCCTGTGCGCCCGATGATGCGACCGCCTGCATGACCTTGTCGATCACGATATAGGACTGGTTCGCTGGTGCAGGACCGATATGCACGGCCTCGTCAGCCATCTGAACATGCAGCGCCTTGGCATCTGCGTCCGAATAGATCGCAACCGTTTCGATTCCCATTTTACGGGCGGTTTTGATGACGCGGCAGGCGATTTCGCCCCGGTTGGCGATCAGAAGCTTTTTGAACATGGGGCCTCACTTGTTTTGGGTGTTAAACGCAAAAGGCCGCCACGCAGGGATGCGCGACGGCGGTGCGACAATTTGAAATTTGCGGACGCTACGCGCGTCGGGTGATCAGCAGTCTGCGATGTCGAGTTCGCACGCAAGAACGTTTCCAGCCGCGCCAACGGCGACGCCAGTGACGATGCTGCCACTGGTGATCGCTGCGGCACCTGCGCCGACAGCCCCGCCGATAATGGCCTGTTCGCCCACCGTATCACCGCAGGCCGCGAGGCCAACCGCTGCGACAACGGCAAGAATGATTGGTTTGAATGCCATTGGTTTTTTCCTCTGCTCGTTTTGCTCTTAGCTATCCGAACGTCGGCAAAGGTCAATTGATCGATCGCTGGCGGCACATGATGCGCGCGGTCTTGCCGACAGGGGCGTAAACCCGCCCGCGGGGCAGGACGATATGCAGCGTCAGCACGCAAGAAAAAGGCGGACAGAAAGCTGTTGGGGAACAGCTTCTGCCCGCCATAGGATGTGGTACGGAAATGGTAACTAGCGCCAGCGTTAGACTGGGAAACCGACGCTACAACACCAGCATGGCACGACGAAACCGATACCGCAAAGCGCGATGCATGCAGCGCAACCAAATGAGCATAATTTCGCCGCGCCCGGGAAGTCGAAAGCAGCATTTCGCCGATAGGTGGCATCATTTTTTCCCACCCCCATCGAACGCATCCGGGAACGACGCACGGGCGATGGACTCGTCGATCACCAGCAAGGCCTCGTAATCTGCAACGTCAAAGGGATCGGTGGCCGGGATAACCTCGCGGCCAAACAGCCACGACAAACGCCCGGCATCCAGATTGCCCCGCTCGAATGGGTCAGGGCCGAATTGCGCCCATAGGGCCGCCATAAACGCCGCGTCGGCACGCTTGTCGGGCGGCCTGCGATCAGGAAACCGTTCGCGCCGGGTCAGCGGGGTCACGCCCTTGGTATTGGGGCGCCGAATTACGAATTGAAAATCTGTACCCGACAAACGGCCGGGAAATCCGCGATGTTTCAGCATACGCTGGCCCCCACGCATTGGGGCGTCAGGGCAGACACATCCGCCTGCACTGTGAAATTACTTGTACTTGCCCGTGTGCACTGGCTCTTGGCTGATCGGTGCCGGATCAATGACAATGAATTCTTCTTCAACGTTATTGTTACCGCATGCTGCGACCAAAGCCATAACGCTAACCATGCCCAATAGTTTGATGTTCTTCGACATCTGTCTCTCCTGTAATCATCGTTTGAACGCGCGTCATCGCGCGCCCCCTGCAAGGTAAGGTGGTTATTTTCACACCTTGGGGACGATATACGGGATTTTAGGCGCAAAAGAAACGGGATTGCCAAGCCTTGCACGAATTGTGGCTGCAAAGCCGCAAGTCCAAACGCCCGAGATAATTCATGCGTGGCCATCAAAATGCCTCCCAGATACAAGCATCGGATTGGATGCGGAACGCTTCAATGAACTGCGTGGCGTCTTCATCGGCCTGCCCAAACGGCACGGCGCGATCCATAAGCGTGATGACGACCATATCAGCGGACAGGTCAAACTCGCTCAGGTAAGGGCGGGCGACCGTCTCGCAGAGGTGGGCAAAATCCGGCTCAGCCATGGCATATGTGAACGCGCCGCCATCGCGCGAAATTTGCGGAGCAAGAAACCGAAACCGCAGCCAGCTTTGGGTGTTTACGGTATCAATCAACACTTCGTTCAGGGTAACTTGCTGACCCGATGGCAGGTCCTGGGCCCAAAGGGGCGATGCCATCATCAAGAATAAAGCGCAGCCCCGGCCCCATAGCTGTTTCCAGTTCTGGGCTCCTCCCTCCGGGGCTGCTGTGCGGGCGAATAGCTGCCTGCGCACTGTTCTATTCGATTTCGTATGGCAATTCTGAACCGTCATTCTGCATCTTCTTGCTGCGTTGTAAAGTCTGCAGGTGAGGTGATTTCGATAAGTTCCATATCATCGGAATGGCGCACCTCTCGGTGGACAATTCCAGGGGGCTGCAAAACAGATGATCCCGCGCGCAAGATGTGTTCGCCCTGCCCCTCATATTCAAAAACGACCCAACCTTTGGTCACATAGACCATCTGGAAATCGAGATCGTGGGAGTGCCAAGTGCCCGCGCTTTCCATGCCTGGAACTGCACGAATAACGTGGGCCCCGAATTTGCCGCTGGTTGCCTCGGCGATCCCTAGGGGGCGGTATTCGAAAAACGGGCGCAGGCCTGCCCCCTCGAATGTGCCACTATCGGCGTGGGCTATGGTAAAGGACTGATTTTTCCAGATGCTCATTGCGCCGCACTCGCTGTTTGGACCCAACGGGTCCGTTTGGTCGGGTCGTTAAGGACGGCGGCAATGGCGCGTTCAGTCGCCGGACTTACGCGACCTGCGACACGCCCGCCTGCGGTGACGTGCCATCCCTGATCCGTCGGCTCCAGCCGAACAACCGGGGAAAACCCGCGCACGCGCTGCAATGCGCGCCACATGTCCTGCCGGATCTGATGGGCCAAGCGCACAGGCCGACCTGCCGACAAATGCGCACTCACACTGACATCAAAACGCGGCGGCATATGACGACACAGCGTAACGCTGCCCTGATCATGCAGGATATGCCAACCCCGGCTCATAACGTCGCCTGCGCAATTGACACTGCGGGCCATGCGCGCGCACGCGCGCTGCCACCCACGGCCAGTTCTGAATGCATGTCCGCAATCCGCATCACCCAAAGTACCTCACACCACGACATGTGCCGCTGGTAAACGCGGGTTGAACGGCAATTTCAGACTGATCTGTGGGAACCATATCGCCCGTATTTTCAACGCGTGGCCAAAACAGACGCACCACAATACGGTGATATTTCGAATTCGGTGTCTCTGCCTGCAATGCTGGTAGGAAGGTCTGGCAAATCGTAAGAATCCGCGCGCTCGTCACGCGTTTGGATTCTGTGTACGCACCAAACATGGCGACATCTATACGGCCAGCACCGTTGGATCTCTGCTTGGAACTGGCACCGTCGTCACGTGTCGTTGTGGTCGTGATCAACGTTGACCCCACTTCGAACAAGCACCCATACGCGCCGTCACCCAGATCAAATGCCTGTTTTCCACGGCACTCACGTTCGTTCTGCGCAAAAGCAGGAACGGCCAAGAAAACGAACAGTGTGATTAAAATCGCGCGCATGGTGTCACCTAAAAACTGGATCGAACTCAGTTGCCCCGAGATTGACTAGAGCGGAATATTGTCGTGCTTTTTCCACGGCGTCTGCACCGTCTTTGTCCGCAAGGACGCGAACGCACGGCTGACCCGTTTGCGGGTGGACCGGGGCTGAATGACCTCGTCGATGAACCCTCTTTCGGCGGCGACGAACGGGTTTGCAAACCGATCTTCGTAATCCTTGGTATGCTTGGCCAGCTTTTCCGCATCGCCCAGATCGCTGCGGTGGATAATCTCCGTCGCGCCCTTGGCCCCCATGACCGCAATTTCGGCTGTCGGCCAAGCGTAATTGAAATCAGCGCGCAAATGTTTGGACGCCATCACAACGTAAGCGCCACCATATGCCTTGCGGGTGATGACTGTGACCTTGGGCACTGTCGCCTCGCCATAGGCGTACAGCAGCTTGGCACCGTGTTTGATCACGCCGCCATATTCCTGCGTGGTGCCGGGCAGAAATCCGGGCACATCGATCAGGGTCAGGATGGGAATGTCAAAACAGTCACAGAACCGCACAAAGCGCGCAGCCTTGCGGGCACTGTCGATGTCCAACACGCCCGCCAAAACCATTGGCTGGTTCGCAACGACACCAACAGTCCGCCCCTCAAGACGGATAAAGCCCGTGATGATGTTTTTGGCAAACTCGCCCTGCAATTCGTAAAAGTCGCCCTCGTCAGCAAGCTTTTCAATCAGCTCTTTCATATCATACGGCGTGTTCGGATTGTCCGGCACCAACGTATCAAGGCTGGGCTCACTCCGGGACGGATCGTCAAAGAAGGGCCGCAATGGTGGCTTCTGGCGGTTGTTCATCGGCAAAAAGTCAATCAGGCGGCGCGCCTCTGCCAATGCCTCTACATCGTTTTCAAAGGCGGCGTCGGCAACGCTGGATTTGCGCGTGTGGGTGGTTGCGCCCCCCAATTCCTCGGCAGTGACCTGTTCGTTAGTCACTGTTTTGACGACATCTGGACCCGTCACAAACATGTAAGACGTGTCTTTGACCATAAAGATGAAATCGGTCATCGCAGGGCTGTACACCGCGCCGCCTGCGCAGGGGCCCATGATCAGGCTGATTTGGGGCACCACACCGCTGGCCAGGATGTTGCGTTGGAACACCTCACCGTATCCGGCCAGACTGTCCACACCTTCTTGGATACGGGCACCGCCGGAATCGTTGATCCCGATTACAGGCGCGCCGTTTTCCATCGCCATGTCCATGATCTTGCAAATCTTGGAGGCATGCGTGGCCGAAACCGACCCTCCCAAAACAGTAAAGTCCTGGCTGAACACATAAACCATACGCCCGTTAATGGTGCCCCAGCCGGTGACGACGCCGTCGCCTGCGGGCTTTTGCTGTTCCATCCCAAAATCGGTGCAGCGGTGGGTGACGAACATGTCAAACTCTTCAAAGGACCCCTCATCAAGCAGGAGTTCCACGCGTTCGCGCGCAGTCAGCTTGCCGCGTGCGTGCTGTGCATCAACACGTTTTTGCCCACCGCCCAAGCGTGCATCTGCACGTCGCGCCTCCAATTCGGTCAGGATATCGTTCATGCTGTCCCCGCTGGTCATTTTGCGTCACCATACGCGGCGACCGTGCGGGCGGGAATGCCATTTTGGAATATTTGCAAAGTATTTTCACGATCCCAATTGCAAACTGCAAATCCGCAAAGCGCAGAGACCCGTGCAAAACTGCACTGGACAGTTCAGCAGCGCCATCCTACCTCAGAAATCATGCAGACAACACCAAAGGTCCGGTTTCTGGACCGCTCAACTCCGCCACATATTATTACATTGATCCTGCTGGCCGGGGTGTCGGCGATGGTCATGAACATGTTCTTGCCCAGCCTGCCGAATATGACCGCGTATTTCGAAACCGATTACAGCGTCATGCAATTATCTGTCGCGTTGTATCTCGCGATGTCGGCGGTGATGCAAACCGTGATTGGGCCGATTTCGGATAACCTTGGACGCCGCAAGGTGTTGATGTGGGGCATTGGCCTGTTCATGCTGGCCACGCTGGGTTGCATTTATGCGCCCAACGCCGAAGTGTTTCTGGTGTTTCGGATGTGTCAGGCGGTCGTCGCCGTCGCCATGGTGCTCAGCCGGGCAGTGATCCGCGACCTCTATGATCAGGATCATTCGGCATCAATGATTGGGTATGTAACGATGGGCATGGCCGTCGTACCCATGATCTCGCCCGGTCTGGGTGGATTGCTGGACGAAGCCTTTGGGTGGAAAGCGGTCTTCTGGTTCTTTTTCGGCACAGGGGGCATGCTGTTATGGCTTGTCTATGCCGACTTGGGCGAAACGGCGCAAAAGTCCTCCAAAACCCTGATCGGGCAATTCAAGGAATACCCCGAATTGCTGCGCTCTCCGCGGTTCTGGGGCTATTCGCTGGCTGCTGCGTTTTGTTCTGGCTCGTTCTTTGCCTATCTGGGCGGCGCGCCGTTCGTTGGCACAGAAGTCTTTGGCATGTCTCCATCCCAACTTGGCTTCTATTTCGGGGCTCCGGCCATCGGATACTTCTTGGGCAACTTCATTTCCGGGCGCTATGCGACGACATTCGGCGTGAACAAGCTGGTGCTTTGGGGCTGCATCGCCAACGCCTTTGGCACCTTTGTCTCGCTTGCGATTATCGTCGCTGGCCTTGGCACACCGATTAGCTTTTTTGGGATGATGATGTTTGTGGGTCTGGGCAATGGCCTTGTGATCCCGAACGCGACTGCGGGCATGCTCTCGGTGCGCCCGCACCTTGCGGGCACGGCATCTGGCCTGGGCGGGGCGATCATGATTGGCGGCGGTGCCGCGCTGTCTGCTCTGGCAGGCTTTTTATTGACGCCGGAAACTGGCGCATACCCCTTGCTGTTGATCATGTGCACCACAGGCATATGCGGGCTGGTGGCCATCGGTGCGGTCTATCGGCGGGAACGCCGGCTCGCCCTCGCCTAAGGGTTGCATGCGCAGATTTGCAAACTTACCATAGCGGAATTGCAAAGCTGCAAATACAGGATTCGAATGGCCAGCCCTAAACTATACGCCGGTGCAAAACTTCGTGAGGTCCGCACCCGCGTCGGCCTGACCCAAAAGGATTTCGCGGCCAAGCTGGGCGTATCTCTGCCCTACCTCAACCAAATGGAGAACAATAACAGGCCTGTCAGCACATCGGTTGTGCTGAGCCTTGCACAAGAATTTGGGCTGGATGTTACCGAGCTTAGCTCTGGCGACGGCGAACGGTTGGTGTCGGATATGCGCGAAGCGCTGGCCGATCCGGTGTTTGCCGCAGACATGCCACCGTTGGCAGATTTACGGCTTGCTGCCTCGAACGCACCTGCACTGGCGCATGCCTTTCTTGATTTGCACAGAGCCTATCGTCAGACGCATGAACGGCTTGCATCACTGGACGAAGCACTGGGGCGCGAAGACGCCCGCGCCCGCCCATCCCCATGGGAGGAAGTGCGCGATTTTTTCCACTACTGCGACAACTACATTGATGCCGTAGACCGGGCCGCCGAACACTTTGCCACTGCCGAAGGACGACATGGCAACATCCGTGTGGCAGCGGTTTCGTCCCTCGCCAACGCAGGCATAAACGTCATTTTCGAAGATACTGATACGCTACGCCACTTTGATCGTGCACGGGGAACGCTGCATATTTCTAACCGCGCGGCCCACCAAAGCCAGACATTCCAACTGCTGTTGCAGGTGGCGCTGATCCGCCAGAATGCTTTGCTCGATGCCACACTGGACTTGGCGCGTTTTCATTCCAAAGAGGCCCGCGCAATCGCCAAGATCGGGCTGGCCAACTATTTCGCAGGGGCCGCCCTGATGCCCTATGGCCCATTTCTAGAAGCCGCGCAGACCACCCGCCACGATCTGGAACAACTGGCGACCGGGTTCGGGGCCTCTATCGAACAGGTGTGCCACCGCCTGTCTACTCTGCAACGCCCCGGGGCCAAGGGCATCCCGTTTTTCTTTGTGCGGGTCGATCAGGCCGGCACGATCACCAAGCGCCATTCGGCCACGCGATTGCAATTCGCCCGCTTTGGCGGGGCTTGCCCGTTGTGGAATGTGCACCGGGCCTTTGAACAGCCGGGCCAATTCTTGCGCCAACTCGCTGAAACCCCGGATGGTGTGCGCTATGTCAGCCTTGCGCGGGATGTGTCCAAGACCGCCGGACGGTTCGGGGCACCTGTGCGGCGCTATGCCATCGCCTTGGGGTGCGAAGTGAAACACGCGCCCCATCTTGTGTTCACCGACGGGCTGGACATTGGCCGGGACGCTGCGTTTGAACCTATTGGGATTTCCTGTCGCATTTGCGAACGCAAACTGTGCCACCAACGCTCCGTTCCGCCATTGGAACGGCAGTTGTCGGTCGATCCCGATACACGCGGTGTATTGCCCTATGCGGTGCGCTGACCGCCTTTAGCTGGCGGTTCCGACACCGCGCAGCAGCGCAGGCAACCCGCTCACGTCAAGGCGCTTGACCCTGCGAACGGCGAACGTCTGTGCGTCCTCGCCTTGTAGCCAATAGGGTTCCAACACGTAGACAAAGAAAGACACCGCGACGTTGTCCCCCTTGATCTCCTCAAGGCCACGGCCCTCGATCTTGATCTCAAAGCTTTTGTCGCCTTTAAGCGGGACCGAAAAAGCGCCTCCGACTTTGGCTTCGCCTTCGACCAGCAGGTTGATCTTGTCCCCATAAGTGACGTCCCGGATGATCACGTACAGCGTGTCGGGGTCATCAATCGCTTCGGTCATCCCCCATTCCTGCATGACCGAGCCGCCCGCGCGCGCATCATCCGCGAGGAAACCAGTCAGCCTGCTGTAGACATTATTGAACGGCACGCGATTCCCGTTTTCGATTTCGAACGCGGACCGCCGCCGGATCGCTGCATCCGCCGAGACAGAGGCGAATTGTTCAAACTCCCCGCCCAGTTCAACACCGCCCTGATACTCGGCAAGGATGTTCTTGTTGTCAGGATTGTCCGGCGTGTCAAAGCCGGGGACATTACCCAGGAACGTCAGCTTATTGCCCGCGCGATCCCACTCAAACAGGCTGCCAGCCGTGTACCCGCCCGAATTGATGTAGCCGTAATTCGTGCGCGAAAAGTCCAGATTGACGGGAACAGTCTGTGCGCTGCCAAAACAGGCCGCGCAAAACAGCGCCGCGCCAAGGGCCATCAGGGTTTTGGGTGTCATTGGGCATCTCTCCGGTCAGGTCGGTCCGGGGTCAACAATACACGTCAAAAGCGTATCGCCAAGAAAAAGGCGCAGTTTTGGGATCACGTCAGCGCCGCGCGGCGCGCCATCCGGCAGCACGGGCCTGTGCGGGCGTGCAAAACCACCGCTCACCCTTGGCCGTGTTGATACCGGTGCGTTCATAGAACTCTTGTCCCGGAACGTGGAAAATGTGCCCGTTTTTCGAAATGTTCCCTTTGATCCGGCAATTTGGGTCAGGCGGAATCCGTCCCTTGGCCCGTGTCTGGCGGAATTGCGCAGGCGACTGCACGCGGAACCCGTGCAGGCCGCGATCTGCGATATAGGCCGACTTTTCATCCAGATCGTAGTCCATTCCATAGCGCCGATAGGCAAAGGCCCAGCCGCGCGAAACGATCTCTTGCCCCATATCGACACCCGTGACCTCGCAGATTGCCACCGTACGCCCATAGCGATCGGTGTCTGTGCGCCTGCAGGTTGCCTGCGTTCCGTCAAACCGCGCCGCGACCTGTTCGTTCACCCATTCGCCGCAGGCAAAAGGCAAGCCATGTTCCGTCATGCACGTCTGATCCAGTTCCGGGGCGTCAATGGCATGCAGGCGCACCCGCGTCTGGCCCACATCGATCGTGTCCGCATCAATGACGCGCACAGTGCCGCTGAACTCTGCCCAGACGGGAAAGCCAAAGAACATCAGAACAAGGGCGGAACAAATCCTTAACACTTCGTTAATGTGGAGCCGCGTCGTTTGGATTTCAAACGCTATCGCGACGCATCGTTAACGTTGTTTGGTTTTCCAATCAGGATGGATCCACGGGATATCGTTGCTGCGCGCCAGTGGGTCACGCCCAAGGATGTGATCCGCCATTTTTTCACCCGTCATGATCGAGGGACCATTGAGGTTGCCGTTGGTGATACGCGGAAACACCGAACTGTCCACGACACGCAATCCATCCACGCCAATCACATTTCCCTTTGGGTCGACCACAGCGTTCTTGTCGTCCGCTCGGCCCATGCGGCAGGTGCCACAGGGGTGATAGGCGCTTTCGGCATGTTCGCGGATTACGGCGTCGAGGTCTGCGTCGCTTTGGGCTGCCGCACCGGGCTGGATTTCATGTTTGACGAAAGGCTCAAACGCCTCTTGCGCAAAAATCTCTCGGGTAAGGCGGATGCAACGTCGGAAGTCTTCCCAGTCCTGATCCGTGCTCATGTAGTTGAATCGGATCACAGGATCATCCGCTGGGTTTGCTGACCGTAACGTCACTGCCCCCCGCGAGGGCGAGCGCATGGGCCCAACATGCGCCTGAAACCCGTGCCCTTCGGCCGCTGCCTGCCCGTCATAACGCACTGCAATGGGCAGGAAATGGTACTGGATATCCGGGTATGGTACGCCCGCTTTACTGCGGATAAACGCGCAGCTTTCGAACTGGTTTGACGCCCCCAAGCCCGTACCCGTGAACAGCCATTGCGCACCAATCATCGCCTTGGAAGCGAGGTTCCAGTGTTTGTACAATGTGATGGGCTGTTTGGACGCCATCTGGATATACATCTCAAGATGATCCTGCAGGTTGGCACCTACACCGGGACGGTCTGCAATGACGTCAATGCCATGTTCAGCCAAGTGTGCGGCCGGACCGATCCCCGACAGCATCAGGATTTTGGGCGAATTGATCGACGAGGCCGCGAGGATCACCTCGCGCCGCGCCTTTACCACCTGCCCACCGGCCAAGGCCACGCCCACAGCCCGCCCGTCCTCGATCACCACCCGTTCGACCAACCCCCGGATCAGATCGCAGTTGGGCCGTTTTAGCGCGGGTTTAAGGTAAGCATTGGCCGCCGACCAGCGCCGCCCTTTGTGCACTGTCTGCTCGAAGGGGCCGAAGCCTTCTTGTTTTTCGCCGTTATAGTCGTCCGTCACTTCGTAGCCCGCCTGCTGACCCGCCTCGACGAAGGCGTGGAAAAGCGGATTGGCGCGCGGTCCGCGCATCACATGCATTGGCCCGTCCGTGCCACGCCAGTCGGGATCGCCCCCATGGCCCGCATCATCCCAGGTTTCCATCCGTTTGAAATAGGGCAGCACATCGGCGTAGCTCCAGCCGTCTGCCCCCGCTTCGACCCAGTGATCGTAATCCATGGCGTGACCGCGCACATAGACCATCCCGTTGATCGAGGACGACCCCCCGACAACCTTGCCGCGCGGACAGGCCAACCGCCGCCCGCCCAGATGCGGTTCAAGTTCGGACTGATAGCCCCAGTCATAACGTTTCATGTTCATCGGATAGGACAGCGCCGCAGGCATCTGGATGAGCGGGCCTGCATCGGTGCCGCCATGTTCGATCACCAGCACCGATTGACCCGCTTCGGCCAGACGATAGGCTACGGCGCAGCCTGCGCTGCCGGCCCCTACGATTACGAAATCCGCTTCCATGTATTTACCTGTTCGTCATGTATCTGCGTCACGCAGCGTTGTGGGCACGCGCCAAAAAGATTTTAGGCCTCCGGCGGGAGTTTATTTGGCGAGATGAAGGGGGATCATTCGCCCCTTGGGTAGCGTTGGTTGTCTTCGACTGTGTTCAGATCCATGTGGTTGCGCATGAACCGTTCCGAAGCCTTTTGCAGCGGCTGGTAATCCCATGGGTAATAGCCGCCTTGTCGCAATGCCTCGTAGACGACCCAGCGCCTTGCCTGGCTGGCGCGGACATCGGCGTCGTATCGATCAAGATCCCAACGCGCCTCGGATTTGGCGCGCAACTGTGTCACTGTGCCTTGATGTGCGGGATGATCTGCAAGGTTGGTCAATTCATGCGGATCCGCGTCGAGGTCGAACAACTGGTCCGGGTCCAGTGCGCAGCGGTTATATTTCCATTTGCCATAGCGCAGCGACACCATCGGCGCATAAGACCCTTCAGCGGCGTATTCCATTGCAACGGGTTCGGTGCGCGCAACGCCTTGGCCTTGTGGCACCACGCTTTGTCCAGCGGTCCATGGCGCAATTTCAGACATGTCCACGCCGGCCAGATCACACAGCGTCGGGCAGACATCGATGTTGCTGACTGGATCGGTGACCAGCCCCGGCGTCATATCCGGGCTGGCGATCATCATCGGAACCCGCGCGGACCCCTCGTAGAACGACATCTTGAACCAGAGCCCGCGTTCCCCAAGCATATCGCCGTGGTCCGACAGAAACAGGATCACGGCCTCTTGGCGCGTCGCCGCTAGAGCGGCCATCACTTCGCCGATTTTGTCGTCGAGATAGGAGATATTGGCGAAATACGCCCGGCGCGAGCGCTGCACATCCGCGTCCGATATGTCAAAGCTGCGCCAATCGTTGGCGTCGAAAATACGTTTGGAATGGGCGTCTTGGTCCGCGTAGGGGATCGGGCCGACCGTGGGCATCAAGTGGTCGCAATCCTTGTAGAGGTCCCAGTATTTCTTGCGCGTGACATAAGGGTCATGCGGATGGGTAAAGCTGACCGTCAGGCACCATGGCCGCGCATCATGGCCCCGTGCCAGATCATAGACCTTGCGGGTGGCGTGGTAAGCGACCTCGTCGTCATATTCCATCTGGTTGGAAATCTCGGCCACGCCTGCCCCCGTGACAGAGCCCATGTTGTGATACCACCAGTCGATCCGCTCGCCGGGTTTGCGATAGTCGGGCGTCCAGCCGAAATCAGCCGGATAGATATCGGTTGTCATCCGTTCCTCGAACCCATGCATCTGATCGGGACCGACAAAGTGCATCTTGCCCGACAGGCATGTTTGATAGCCTGCACGGCGCAGGTGGTGCGCGTAGGTCGGAATGCTGGCGGTGAATTCTGCCGCGTTGTCGTAGACCCCCGTGACAGATGGCAATTGCCCCGACATGAACGCCGCCCGCCCCGGCGCGCATAGGGGTGACGCGGTATAACAGTTGGCAAACCGGGTGGAGCGCGCTGCCAGTTTTTTCAGGTTTGGGGCGTGCAGCCAATCGGCCGGGCCATCGGGAAACAGCGTGCCGTTGAGTTGATCGACCATAAAGATCAGGATGTTGGGTTTGCTCATGGGGCACCTGTGGTGAGGGTATCGAGGGCGCGTTGCGCTGTGGCCTTGGCAACCGCGACAGATCCGTCTGCCGACAGGGCCGCGCGCAGATAAAGCCCATCAATCAGCGCGCCCAGCATTTCAGCGTCACCGCGCGCATCCGTGCTGAGGGGGCGCAGCGCATGGGTCAAATTGGAACGCAAGCGGCGTTGGTACAATTGCAGCAGGCGATGGGTTTCGGGATGTGTCGTGGCCTGTGCATACAGGGTCATCCATGCGCTCACAGTCGCAGGCGCAAAGCAGGACGGCGCAAAGCTGGCCGCAATCAGCGCCTCGGCGCGGGCCCGCGCGGTGCGCGCTGCGCGCAGCCCTGTGACCACCTCGACCCCGAAATCGCGCAGGATTTGACGCATCGCGGCCAGGAATATCTGGTCCTTGCCTCCGAAATAGTGGTGCGCGAGCGCCGTCGACATCCCCGCCCGCTTGGCGATCTGGCCAACAGTGACATCAAGCGATCCTGCCGCCCCGATTTCAGCGATCGTCGCCTCAACCAATGCTGCGCGTCGGATCGGTTCCATTCCCAGTTTTGGCACGTCTGTCCCCTTGCGTTCGGCTGATGCGGAACTTGGGGATTTTTTATTGACCCGTCAATCAATAAAAACCTACAGCTTGGTCGCGGGCGTCGGTGGCGTGATCGGGCGCCGATTCAACACAGCTTCGCGCCAAGTGATAAAAGTCACCGCCGAAAGAATAAGCGACCCACCCAAGATCACCCAAATATCCACGGGCTCGCCAAAGACCAATACCCCCAGTAGCACCGCCCAGACCAATTGCAGAAACGTAATAGGTTGCGTGACCGTCACCGGTGCCGCCGCAAAGGCCATCGTCATTGTGTAGTGCCCCGCCGTTGCGAAACAGGCGACCGCAAACAGCAGTCCCAGATCGCCCCATGTGGGTGTGACCCAATCGGCCAGCGCAAATGGGGCCAATCCGATGGTAACAAAGATCGACAGCATGAATACGACCACGGCTGGCTTGGCCTCGTCCGCCAAAATTTTGGCGATCAGGTAAGACCCGGCAAATGTCACAGCACAAAACAGCATGGCAACATGGCCCGGTTCGACATCGCGAAAACCAGGACGCAGGATGACTGCCGTGCCGATCAGTGCGACGGCAATCGCCGCAATCCGGCGCATGGCCAGCTTTTCACCCAGAAACAGCGCCGCCCCGATGCTGACATAGACCGGGGCGAGGTAGTTCATCGCGGTGACTTCGGCGATGGGAATGCGCGTCATCGCATAAAACCACAGGATCACACCGCCAGAGTGGAATACCCCGCGCAATGTGAACAGCTTCCATTGGCGCGGTGTCAAATGCGCTGCCCGCACCGCAGGCAGCATCGGGATCAAGAATACCAATCCCAACAGATAACGCAAAAACGCAGCCTCTGCCGGGGGCACGCGCGGCCCCATATATTTCACCAGCGCCGTGACCGCGACAAAGCACAGGCCAGTCACCAGCATCCAGAATATGCCTGTCAGGGGTTGGGGTTCACCACGTTGCATGAGGACATCAATGCGGCCTTGGCGTGCCGCTTGCAAGCCCCGCCCGAGAGTGGCGATACGCCCCACCGCGTCGCATCATAACAACAGCAGTTTCAGCGCGATGGCCCACATCGTAGCGGCCACGACACCGTCCAGCACCTGCCATGCCCTTGGGTTTGCAAACAAAGGAGCCAGCAGGCGCGCCCCGTATCCAAGAACGAAAAAGAACACAAAGCTGGACAGGGCCGCCCCGATGCCGAACAGCAGCCGATCCTCGTATTGCGATGACACCGACCCGATCAAAACCACCGTATCAAGATAAACATGCGGGTTCAGCCAAGTCAGCGCCATCAGGGTCAGCAACGCTTGGCGCAGGCTTTGGGTTTCGCCACCCTCTGTGTCCAAAGATGCCCCGCCGCGCACTGCCGCGCGCACATTTTGCCAGCCGTACCAAATCAGAAACGCCGCACCGCCATAGCGCATCACCGTTTCAAACAATGGCACCGCCTCGGCCAGTGCGCCAAACCCCGCAACGCCCGCTGCGATCAAAATGGCATCAGACAGGCCACAGACCAGACACACCCAAAACACATGGGCACGGCGCAACCCTTGGCGCAACACAAACGCGTTTTGCGCGCCAATCGCCAAAATGAGGGACAGCGACAACACAAACCCAGGTAGAAATGATGCCATCTTGGTCGCCTTCATTCATGCATCGCCCTGACTATGTCTGGGAACGTCCAGCCGCAAGTGCCGATCAGCTATGCGTTTTGTGCACACACGATTTGCAAAAATAGCTAAGGCAAAGCCAACGCGCCCTCCCTATATGCATCTGACCCGGTCGGCAGTTTCCTGCCACAAGGCGGCAGCATAGTGAGTGATCACGCTGATCTGATCAGTGATGATTAGCGTACATGGATAGAACCAGTATGCTGCATAATTATAACAAGGATGAAATTCCGATGCTCGACGATACACACAGCGTTGATTTGACCAAACAAGACCTCGAATTGATCGAGGCAGCCCTGCAAACGCAGGAAAAAATCCTGTCGGTGCAAAGCCGCGCAGGCGGCAGTGCTGCGCGTGAGCGACTGAACATCCTCAAGGGGCTGATGCGGCGGTTGCGCCGGCAAACTCCAGCCCCTCAAAGCGCGCCAGCCCCAAGCTGGAGCCAAGCTGCCCGGCAGTTGTTTTTCTAGACGCGCAAGACACCACTCACGAACCTGTACAAAAACAAACGCCGCACCCAACACGGGATGCGGCGTTTTTCAGTTCAAACGGGATAGGCCGTCGCAGTTAGTCCGCGTCTAGTTGCGCCATGACTTCGTCGCTGGCTTCGAAATTCGTGGTGACCTGTTGGACATCTTCGTCGTCTTCCAGCGCATCCATCAGCTTCATCAGCTTTTGCATCGCCTCAAGGTCCATTTCAGTCGTGGTTGTGGGACGCCAAATCAGCTTGGTACTATCGGACTCGCCCAACTGCGCCTCAAGGGCGTTTGAAACCTCATTCAGGTCATTGTCAGCACACCAGATTGTGTGACCGTCCTCACCTGATTCAACGTCCTCGGCCCCTGCCTCTATGGCGGCCATCATCACAGTGTCTGCGTCACCAACATCGGCTGGATAGCTGACAGCCCCCTTGCGCTCGAACATAAATCCGACGCTGCCAGTCTCACCAAGGTTTCCACCATTCTTGGTAAAGGTCGAGCGCACATTTGATGCAGTGCGGTTGCGGTTGTCTGTCATAGCCTCGACAATCACGGCCACGCCATTTGGGCCATAGCCCTCATAACGGATTTCCTCGTAATCATCGCCCTCACCGGCCTGGCTCTTCTTGATGGCGCGGTCGATGACATCCTTGGGCACCGAGCTGGATTTCGCCTCTTTCACAGCCAGACGCAGACGCGGGTTCTTGTCCGGATCCGGATCGCCCATCTTGGCGGCCACGGTGATCTCCTTAGACATTTTGGAAAACAGCTTGGCGCGGATTTTATCCTGCCGGCCTTTGCGATGCTGAATATTCGCCCATTTTGAGTGACCTGCCATGCGTGCCTCCTGTCGTATGCCATATGCGGATATGTTCTTGCCGCGCTGCTATAGGGCATGGGCATGGGGCGGGGCAAGGACACAGTGCGCATGCAAACAGGCCGATCACGTGCTCCGGCCCGGCACAGACACATGGCTGATCCCCTTCATCTCGCCGATAAACTCCGGGGGGCGGCCAAAGGCCGGGGGGCTGGCCCCCCACTGCCCTCAGCACTCAAGGCGCACAACTCATCGCTGGCGCGATACCGCGTCGCCCCCTATCGTACCGGAATGAGCATAGATCAAATCATCCTGTTTTCGCTGTTTGGTGCCGTCTTTGGCATGCTACTCTGGGGAAGGTTTCGCTATGATATCGTAGCGTTCAGCGCGCTTATGGCAGCGGTCATGCTGGGGGTTGTACCCAGTTCAGATGCGTTTTCCGGCTTTGGGCATCCGGCCACTCTGGTTGTTGCACTGGTTCTTGTGGTGTCGGCAGGGCTTGTGCGATCCGGTGCGGTGTTCCTGATCACCCGCACTCTGGTGGATGCCAGCCGCAGCCTTGGCAGCCATATCGCGCTGATGGGGGCCATTGGGGGTGTTTTGTCGGCCTTCATGAACAATGTGGCCGCCCTTGCCCTGTTGATGCCTGTCGATGTCCAAACCGCACGCAAGGCGGGGCGCAATCCGGGGCTCAGCCTGATGCCGCTCAGCTTTGCAACGATCCTTGGGGGCATGGTGACCCTGATCGGCACACCGCCCAACATCATCATTGCCACCATCCGCGAGGATAGCCTCGGCGAACCGTTCAAGATGTTTGACTTTGCCCCCGTCGGCGGGATTGCGGCCATCGCGGGGTTAACGTTCGTGGCACTCGTGGGCTGGCGTTTGATCCCTGCCCGCGCCGATGACGCAACGGGGCCAGAGAATTTGTCCAATTACATCGCGGAACTCACCGTTCCAGATGACTCCAAGCTGATCGGCAAACGACTGGCCGAACTCGAAGAGGACGCGGAAAAAGCGGACGTGGCCATCATCGGGCTGATCCGCGACGGTGAGCGGCGCTATGGCCGGGCGCGCAGCACCGTTTTGCGTGGCGGCGACGCCCTCGTTCTTGAGGCAACGCCGGACGCGCTCGATGAATTCCGCGCAGCCCTTGGTCTTGATGTGGCGGATGCCAAGCGCACCGAAAAACTCAACGCGGCGGGCGACGGCGTCGAAATCATCGAAGTCGTGGTCACGGACGCGTCGCGCCTGATCGGGCGCACAGCCGCGGCCGTGGGGCTCAGCTGGCGGCACTCCACGGTGCTGATGGGCATTTTGCGCAAAGGAAAACAGTTCACCGAACAAATCCGCAAGACCCCGGTGCAGGCTGGCGACATCCTGTTGCTGCTGGTGCCCCGTGACACGGGTCCTGACGTCACCAAATGGCTTGGCGCGTTGCCACTGGCCGAACGCGGACTTGCTGTGACGTCAGATGAAAAGGTCTGGCTCGCCATCGGTCTCTTTGCTGGTGCCGTAGCGGCAGCAAGCGTCGGGCTGCTCTATCTGCCCGTGGCACTTGGCCTTGTGGTCATCGCCTATGTCCTGTCCAAAATCGTGCCGCTGTCTGAACTTTACACCCACATCGAATGGCCCGTGATCGTGCTCCTGGGATCAATGATCCCACTTGGTGCGGCACTAGAAAGTTCGGGCGGCACCGAATTGATCGCAGGCTGGCTGGTTGCCCTGACAACCGGAATGCCCGCATGGGCGGTGCTGACGGTATTGATGGTCGTCACGATGAGCCTGTCAGATGTGCTGAACAACACAGCCACCACGATCGTGGCGGCACCTGTCGGAATCCAGATGGCGCAAACGTTGGGTGTATCCCCAGACCCCTTCCTGATGGCAGTGGCGGTTGCGGCATCTTCAGCCTTCCTCACGCCGATTGGGCACAAGAACAACACATTGATACTTGGCCCCGGAGGCTACCACTTTGGGGACTATTGGCGGATCGGATTGCCCCTTGAGATCATTGTGGTCGCAGTAAGCATTCCGGCGATACTGGTGTTCTGGCCATTGTAGACATCAAGACAGTACAGTCGCGATCGTTGCACCCACGCGGCATCGGTAAAAGTCCGGGCAACCTGAATCCCTTGTCTTCGATATGGCCCAAGGACCTCTCTAACCTTGCGGTTTCATCTCAGCACTAAAGCGAAAAAACCAATCCACGGTATCAATCGCTTTTGTGCGCTCAAAGTCGCGCTCCTTGTAAAGCTCATGATATCCTCCGGGCAAAGAAACGAATTCGCAGATAGAGGTGTCCTTGCTTGCAAGGCTGACCGAGTTCAGGTCATCGCAAAAGTTTGAATGACGGCTCAGATCCGGTTTGCGATCCCGCCATTTTGCATAGGGCTGATAGGCGCGTAAATCTTCTGATCCGGTTAACAGCATCAGGGGAACATCGACCATTTTCGCCAAATTATCCGACTTGCGCATGTCGCGATTGAAACGCGCCGCTTCCAGAACCCAGCGGTTTGTTGCCCCGCCCAGTTGCGGACCCGACCAGTTCTCGGCCGCGGTGTATTCTTGCTGGGCAATCTTGCTCCAATCAAAATTGTCCCACATATGCGTGCGCAAATTATAGCGCTCTTCGCTGTGCGTCATCGTCGCTTGGTTGTTTTCAACAAAACGTCTGGATCCTGGCGTGTACCCATTCGCAGCGCTCTTGACCGCGTACGCCTCGCATCGATCATCATTCCAATAGACGGCAACACCACACCGCCAATTCGCCTGCATCAGAGCACCGGTTTCAGAATAGATGCGCAGGTTCAGCCAGCTATCTGATGTGCTGGTAAAGCTGTGATAGTTCACATTTATCATAGCCCCCAACAGGGCGGCAGCGCGGAACGGGCTGTCTGTCCCCAAGCGCTGCAAAAGCCCGATGCCAATGGCCCCGCCCATGGAATTACTGGTCAGGTACATTGCCGGGTTTGGGCCCGCCCCCAATTGCGCAAGATCGGATTGAACTGCGGCGACGAACACTTGTGCGTCGTCAACATAATGCTCGAATTCTGCGACATGGCCTTTGTGCGGATCTTCTAGCAGTCTGGGCGACAGTCCCTGCCCGCGATGATCGATCACATAAATCGGCCCATACCCGCGATCGATGAAATCTATGGCCGTTTCATAGTATTCAAATGATCCCTCTCCGCGACCCGGGAACAGCACGATGGACCCAAGCGCACCCAGTGTGCATCCAAAACGGCTATACCTGACGCCATACCCATCATTTGCGTTTATGACCTGATCGCGTTTCCAAACCGGCTGCTCTGGGTTTTCGCTGCACGTCAAATCTTGGGAATAAAGCGCAACCATTTTTTCAAAGACGACGGCTTGGTCCAACGCGAGTGCTGGGCTCATGGCCAGACTGGCGATCACCCCAAGCCATATGGAGCGAAAGCTTGTCATGTTGCACAACCACTTGGATGTGCGGGACTGCTGAGTGCGGCAAGGCATTTCGTAAATGGACATAAGACCTCAATTCGTCAGGAGAGTTGGACAGGGGGAAAGCTCAGAATGCAAGTGCCAGCAGGCACGCTGGACAAATGGCCACCAGCCCGACGACGAGTGCCGCGGCGGCAACATTTTCACCTACAGTCGATCCATCTTCTTCTGTGTCTTCAGATTGTGCCACGGTGCTTGCTACGCTTGCGTCGGTGGCAAAAGCTGCCTGATCTGCAGCGTCTGAAGCGGGCATCGTATCCGCGCACGCCGCGAGAAACATACTGGCGGCACAAAGCGCTGAAAGTGTTTTGCTGGACGTTTTCATAGTGTTTCCTTTGAACTCTGGGCGGCCTCAACGCATCGTCGATGGCCTTAAAAGAATGGTATCAATGTCCCACAGTAGTAATAATTCTGAACAACGGTCAATTAAATTATGAACAGTGATCAGAAAAAATCTTAAGTACATGAAATACAATTGATAATCCCTGTACGTTGCAGCCGTTGAAGACTTTGATACCGGTGTTAATATGCACCCATGACTTGCCATGACTGGAGAGAATCAGATGGCACGACGCGCCGACCACTCACGCGATGAACTTGCAAAACTCATCGAAAAAACCGCACAAGAGATTATCGCTGTACAAGGTCTAAGTGCGCTCACCACCCGCAAAATCGGGACTGCCGTAGGGTACTCGCCCGGCACAATATACAATGTGTTTGACGATCTGGACGGGGTGATATCACGCGTGAATGCTCTGACCCTCAAGGACTTGAGCCACGCATTGGCGCAGGTGCACCTAACAGGCGAAGTCATGGTGGATGCACACACCATCCTTCAAGAGTACTTGAGCTTTCAAAAGGCGCACCCAAAACTATGGGCAGCTGTCATGCTCCACTCCGCCCGCGCCGACCTAAGGGTCTCTCCGGACTACGCAAGCGCACTGGACGCGGCATTTGCCCAAGTCGAACACGTAATTGCGCCCGCGTTCCAAGGGCACCCGGAAAACGATGTGAAAACCGCGGTCAGGGTATTGTGGGCGTCGTTGCAAGGCATTTCGAGCCTGCCCGACGACGCAGAAATGGTGTCGCTCCCCGGCCAGAGCAAAGCGGACTTGTGCGCAAACCTTGTGGACACATACCTCCAAGGCGTTTTGGCAGCCAGTGCTCGAAGGCGTTGAAACACCTTGGGCTACCTACCTGAACGAGAGGGCCTGACTACGGTCATTTTGCCGATGTCTCCAAGGTTGGATCAGTCCGCAAGATATCCCTGTTGACCGCACGCATCTCGACAACACGCCCGATTAAACCATTGTACCGAACATCGCCCGCACCTCACGTTCAAAGGACACCTTGCATGGATCAATCAGACGCAATCATCATCGGGTCTGGCCTGTCCGGCCTCGTCGCTGCTGCTGAATTGGGTGATCGGGGCAAACGCGTCATAATCGTTGATCAGGAACCGCGCAGCTTTCTTGGGGGGCAGGCGTTTTGGTCCTTGGGCGGGCTGTTCATGATCGACACTCCCGAACAGCGCCGGATGGGCATTCGCGACAGTGCGGATCTGGCTTTGAATGACTGGATGGGCAGTGCGCAATTCGACAGGGACGAGGACGCGTGGCCGCGCAAATGGGCACAGGCCTATATCGACTTTGCGGCCACCGACATGCGCCAATGGCTGCATGCAATGGGTCATCGTTGGTTTCCGGTTGTTGGCTGGGCCGAACGGGGGGGCGGGTTTGCAGATGGACACGGCAATTCGGTGCCCCGGTTTCATCTGACATGGGGCACAGGCCCCGGCATCATCGAACAGTTTGTGCGCCGCTGTCTTGAGCATGAAAAGGCAGGGCTGATCGACTTTCGTTTTCGCCACCAAGTTGACCGGATCGACATGGAAAACGGGGCCGCCAAGGGTGTGAGTGGCACGATCCTTGCCGATGACACAGCAGAGCGCGGCCAGAAAACCAACCGCGACGCAGTTGGCGATTTTGCCTTGCGCGCGCCCTGTGTGATCGTGACCTCTGGCGGGATCGGCGGCAATTTCGAGATGGTGCGCGACGTTTGGCCCACCGACCGCCTTGGCCCGGCACCCGCCACCATGATCGCAGGCGTGCCGGCCCATGTGGACGGGCGCATGATCAATATCAGCGAACAGGCCGGTGGGCATGTCATCAATGGCGACCGCATGTGGCACTATACCGAAGGGGTCAAGAACTGGGATCCAATCTGGCCCGCGCACGGTATACGCATTTTGCCGGGGCCGTCGTCCCTGTGGTTCGATGCGTGCGGCAACCGTTTTGTCCCGCCTGCCCTACCGGGGTTTGATTCCATGGGCACGCTGCGCGAAATCCTGAAAACGGGCTATGATTACAGCTGGTTCGTTCTGACCCAAAAGGTGATCAAAAAGGAATTCGCCCTGTCAGGTTCGGAACAGAACCCGGACCTGACGTCGAAAAAATGGTCCGAAGTGATCCGCCAACGGATCCTGTCGGGCGCGCGTGCCACCGACGCGGTCGAGGCGTTCAAGGAAAAAGGCGAAGATTTCGTTGTGGCCCACGACATCGAAACTCTTGCGCGCGGCATGAACCAGATCGGCGGCGGCGACCTGATCGATGCCGCCAAATTGCGCGCCCAGATCGAAGCGCGCGATGCCCAGATCGACAATCCGTTTTCCAAAGATGCACAGATGATGGCGATTCACGCAGCACGCAATTATCGCGGCGACCGCCTGCTGCGTACCGCCAAGCCGCACAAATTTCTTGATCCGGCCAACGGCCCTTTGATCGCGGTCAAACTGCACGTGCTGACGCGCAAGACACTGGGCGGGCTGCAAACCAATCTGGACAGCCAGATGATCGGGGCAGATGGGCAAACGGTACCCGGCCTCTTTGCGGCAGGCGAAGTCGCCGGTTTCGGCGGGGGCGGCTATCACGGCTACAACGCGCTAGAGGGCACGTTTCTAGGCGGCTGTATCTTTTCCGGGCGCAATGCGGGGCGGTCCCGCGCGATTGCCTAAAGCGGCCAGATAAACGGAATCACAATCGACGCCAGAACCGCCACGCTCAGGTTTAGTGGAATGCCAACGCGCATAAAATCGCTGAACTTGTACCCGCCGGGTCCATAGACCAACGTGTTTGTCTGATACCCGATCGGCGTGGCGAATGCACAAGACGCCGCAATCATGACCGCCACCACCAACGGGCGCGGATCAAGGCCAAGTGCTGCCCCAAGGCTGATCGCAATCGGCGTCATAATGACAGCCACCGCGTTATTTGACACGATCTCGGTCAGGGTGGACGTCATCAAAAACACCACAAACAAGATCAAAGGAGCCGGTAAAGTGGAAAGACCGGGCGATACGCCTTCGACGATCAGGGCAATCGCACCCGAATTCTGCAATCCCGCGCCCACGGCCAGCATACCGAAAATCAGCGCCAGTAACTGCCCATCGACAAAGGAAAACGCCTCGTCCGCATCAATGCAGCCCGTCACCAAAACAAGCGCCACAGCCAGGACTGCAAGCATCAAAATGGGGGCCACATTCAGCGCGGCCAAGACCACGATACCCGCAAGGGCCGCAATCGCGATGGGGGCCTGTGCACGGCGATAGGCCCGCGCTGACGGATGAGACACATCGACCATCTCCATCTCGGCGGCCAGTCGCTGAATGTCAGCCGGTGCCCCCTCTAGCAGCAGCGTATCACCGACCTTGACCACCAGCGCATCCAATTGCCGCCCGATGTTCTGATTCCGGCGATGTACGGCGAGCGGATAAACGCCAAAACGTCGGCGCAACCGCAAGGCCCCAAGGGATCGGCCCACCATCTTGCAACCGGGCGTAATCAACGCCTCGACAGTTGTTGTTTCAACCGCTGAAACCTGATCGACGCGGCGTAGCTCCTTGTTGGCCTGCAGGCTCAAAAGCTCGGTCATCTGGGTGCGCAACACCACGCGGTCACCGACTTGCAGCACGACATCCTTCAACTCGCGGCGCAAAGAACGATCCCCGCGCACCACATCGATCAGGCGCACACCTTCACGCTTGAACAGTTGCACACCGCTGACTTCGCGCCCGATCAGGTTGCTGTCAGGCGGGATCACCGCCTCGGTGAAAAACTTCATCTTGGATCGATCAGATAGCATGCTTGCCATGCTGTCGCGGTCGGGCAACAGCCGCGGTGCAAAGATCGACATATAGATCAGGCCCCAGACACAGACGACCATGCCAATCGGCAGGATTTCAAAAATGCCGAACGGGGCAAGCCCCTGATTGCGCGCCACCCCGTCCACCAGCAGGTTCGTCGAGGTCCCGATCAGCGTAAGCGAGCCACCCATGATCGCCGCATAGCTCAGCGGGATCAGCAGCTTGGACGCCTTGACGCCCAGTGTCTTGCTCAGCTGAACCATGACAGGGATCATAACGACAACAACAGGTGTGTTGTTCATAATGGCCGAACCACCCATCACGGCCAGGATCACGACGACAACGGCGGTCTTTGGCTTGGTCTTGGCGTAGTGTTCCGCTTGGCGGGTCAAAACATCCAATGCACCTGTGCGCACCAATGCACCCATTACGATGAACATAGCCGCAATGGTCCAGGGGGCCGGATTGGACAAAACGGCCAGCGCATCCGCATAAGGCAAGATGCCTGTGGCCAGCATCAGCGCCGTTCCCGTGATCGCCACCACCTCGGTCGAATAGGTTTCACGCACGAACATTATGAACATGACCACAACCAGAAACAGCGCCAAAAGCGGGGTGATCAAAGGCGAAGTGGTGAAAAAAGACATGCGCAGACTATCCTTTGCGCAGGCCAAAGCGGGCGTGCGTCACTTGACGCGAGTGTCGCCGATTGCAGGGCCCTCAGCAAGCGCGGCTTTCGGGCGCGGTTGCACCAGATACATGCCCAGCATCATCAGCGCCAACGCCCCCCAGATCACGGGCGGATAGGCTTCGTCCAGCACCAGCTTGGCCCACATGATTCCAAACAACGTCACCAGATAACTGATTTGCACCGCAAACACTGGCCCCGCGCGCCCCACCAGCCAAACGTACCCGGTATAAGCCAACACATGCAGCACAGCGCTGCACACCTGCGCCAGCTCGGCCGGACCATAAGGGGGACGCGGATCTATCCACTGGCCCGATCCCAAAGCCAGAGGCAGCGCAATCAGCGTCCCCACCACAGACGCCCCCCAAAGCACTTGTATCGCGTCCAGCCCCGCAGTGCCCCACCGGGCAACGAAATTGCCCTCAAACGCGTAAAACAGGCCGGAAATCATCCCAATCAGTACCCAGAACAGTGGAATGGAGCCTGACATATCCGCCCTCGGCAACACGATCAGCAACACCGCAGCCATGCCCACCAGAAGCCCACCAAAGCGTCGCCATTCAAACCGATCCAGCGTCAGCAGCAAGGCAATGGGAAAGGCCCAAATCGGAATCATCGACAACAGGATCGACATAACGCCAGAGGGCAAATGGACTGCCGCCTGATAGCTGGCCGTATTGGGCAACACGGACCCGATCAGTGCGATCAGAACATAGATACGCACCTGCGGCATGCCCAGCGGCAGACGGGTGCCACGCAGCAGCGCGATTGCTGACATGACAACAACACCAATCGCCATCTGCCAAAATAACAGACCGAAATGCTTGTATCCTGTGCTGACGGCAATCTTGGTCAGCGGCATTGTCATGCCCCAGGCCGCGCCCAGCACAATCAGCATGGCCAAACAGAATGCAGTCTCGCGGCGCGTCATGGGCCGGTTTGCTGCAACGCCCCGCCTTGGCGGACCATTTCAATGCGCGTGGCAAGGCCCTTGGCGTCCGTCTCGATGTAAACGCCGGACAGTGTGGCAGCGCCCAGCGCGGGGGCAAACCGCTCTTTTGGCATGCCTGTGATGAAACGGCGCAATGGCTCGTCGCGCTGCATGCCGATGACGGAATTGTAATCACCGCACATGCCCGCATCGCTCAGATATCCGCAGCCCCTGCCCAATATCATCGCATCCGCCGTGGGCACATGGGTGTGCGTGCCCACCATCAGGCTGGCACGCCCATCGCACCAATGGCCCATGGCCATTTTTTCCGACGTCGCTTCGCAATGGAAATCAACGATAATGGCGTCGGCGGCCCCACCCAATGGATGTGTGCGAAACACAGTCTCAAGCGCCGAAAACGGATCATCAAAGGGGCGTTTCATAAACACCTGACCCAGCGCCTGGGTCACCAGCACCTTCTTGCCGCCGCGCGCGGTGAACAAGCGCGCACCTTTGCCGGGTGCCGCCTTGGAAAAATTCAGCGGGCGCACAATACGGGGCTCGGCCTCGATGAACTGCAACATGTCCTTTTGATCAAAGGCGTGATCGCCCAAGGTCACACAATCGGCCCCCGCCTCAAGCAAGGCCCGGGCATGGGCACCAGACAGCCCCATGCCGGATGTTGCGTTTTCGCCGTTCACAACGACGAAATCCAAATCCCAGTCGGTGCGCAATCGCGGCAAATGATCAGTGATCGCCTGACGGCCCGACCGGCCCATCACGTCACCCAGAAAAAGTATGTTCATATGCCCCCATATGCCGCGCAAACAACGACAGGCAAGCGTAAATGCGCCCGCATTCTTTCGCCAAGAACAGCATGAGGGGAATGCCGTGGGGGCAGCGTGCCCTCAGACCTCGATTACCTCGGTGTCGGTCACTATCATATCCAGCGGCTGATCCGTGGCCTCCAGCGGCAATGCGTCAAACTCTTGCGCGCCATAAGCAAAGCCGATCGCGAGTGTGGCGCGCGCGGCCCTCAGCCGGTCCAGCGTGCGGTCGTAAAACCCGCCACCATAGCCCAGTCGCCCCCCCGCGCGGGTAAATGCAACAAGCGGGACAATCACGATCTCCGGGTCAAAAAAATCATCCAACACCGGTACACGGGCACCGAACGGACCGTCGCGCAATGCGCCATCCGGGGCCCAGCGCGAAAATTCCAATGGCTGGCCTGCCCCGATGATCACAGGGACGGCAACAGGGCCATGCGCGCACGCCTCTGCCATAGCAGGCAACGGATCAATTTCAGAACGGATCGGCATATACCCTGCCATGGGAACACCACGATAGCCGGCCAACACGGACGACAACAGGCCACACGCGCCACCGCGGTCCAACCCGAACGCAGCCTTGCGCGCCGCAAAGGCACGCGTGCGGACAGCCGTTTTTTGGGCCATCAAATCCATGGGGCCGCACTTTGGGTCAATGCGCGCGGCGTCTTTGGCGCAGCCAAACAACGCCCGACCAGCACATTCACAACAACACCGCCGCTGCCAGCCCCAAGAATGCAAAGAAGCCGACAACATCCGTCACCGTGGTCACAAAAGCCCCTGACGCCAGCGCCGGATCAATGCCAAACCGATCCAGCATGACGGGAATGACCGTGCCCGCAAACCCGGCCACAACGAGGTTCACCACCATGGCCGCTGCGATCACATAGCCCAATGCAGGCGAACCGAACCAAATGATCCCGACCACACCCATGACGACAGCAAAGACAAGGCCGTTGATCACCCCCACCAGCACTTCGCGCCGGATGACGCGCCACATGTTGGCGCTGGTCAAATCCTTGGTCGCCAGCGCACGCACTGCCACAGTCAGCGACTGCGTGCCTGCATTGCCCCCCATCGACGCAACAATCGGCATCAACACAGCCAACGCTACAATCTGGGCAATCGCCAGTTCGAATTGGGCAATGACCAACGAGGCAAAGATCGACGTCACAAGGTTAACCGCAAGCCACGGCAGACGCTGACGCGTTGTTTCGACAACCGTGTCAGACAGGGCCGATTCCTCACCTACCCCGGCAAGGCGCAAAATGTCTTCTTCGTGCTCGTCGTCCAGCACGGCCATGGCGTCATCAATGGTGATCAGACCGATCAGGCGGCCTTCGTCATCGACCACAGGGGCGGAAATCAGGTGATACTGGTTGAACGCATAGGCCACATCGCTTTCGGGCTGCGTGGCGGGAATGACGCGAAACGTATCTTCGACCAGGTCGGTCAGCTTCACCTCGCGGCGCGAGCGCATCAGTTTTCCCAAGGTCACATTGCCAACCGGGTGCAAGCGCGGATCGACCAGAACAATATGATAGAACTGGCTTGGCAGGTCCTTTTCTTCGGCGCTGCGCAGGCGATCAATCGCCTCGCCCACCGTCCAGTGCTCGGGGGCCATGACGACTTCGCGCTGCATCAGACGCCCGGCGGAATACTCCGGAAAGGACATCGCCTGCTCGACCAAAGCGCGATCCGAGTCTTCTAGCGCATCAAGGATCGCCTCTTGTTGGGCCTCCTCCAGGTCTTCGATTAGGTCGACGACATCGTCGCTGTCCAATTCGCGCACAGCATCCGCCAGAACCGTTGGCTTAAGGACGCCAATCACCTCTTCGCGGATCGACTCGTCCAGTTCGGACAAAATTTCGCCATCGAATTCGCGATCATAAAGGCGGATCAGCCGCGCGCGATCAAAGGCGTTGATCTGTTCCAGAAGGTCAGCAATATCGGCCGCATGCAGCGGTTCCATCAGCTTGGTCAGCTGTGCGCGGTCTTCAATATCGACGGCATACAGGATTGCAGATATGTCTTTGCGCTCAAGGACATAGCCTTGGTCATCGCTTTGGGTATCCGTTACATCGATCTCGTCAGACATCGGACCCCTCCTTGGTTGGGCAGCAGTTTGGCGGCTGTTTGGCAGACCATAAGGTGCTGCCCGGCTGGTGACAATGGTCGCACCTTTTTGCTTTGCGCCCGCGCGGGTCCATGGTCATAAAGCAGGCATGACGCACTCGCATCTTTTGACCGGCCATGTGCTGCAGTTCACCGACAACCCGTTTACGGGACCGTGGGACGCGGCGGTCCACGTGCTTGAAAACAGCGCTGTGTTGATCAATGACGGGCGTATCAGCGCCGTGGGCGAGGCGGCGCGTGATCAAGCTGGGCCAGACACGCAGCATCACAACCACACTGGTCGGTTGATCATGCCCGGATTCGTAGATGCACACGTGCACTATCCGCAAACCGCAATCATCGCATCCTGGGGCAAGCGGCTGATTGACTGGCTCAACACCTACACCTTTCCCGAAGAAATCCGCCTGGGCGATCCGGCCTATGCCGACGCCATCGCAAATCGCTATCTTGATCTGGTGTTGGATCACGGGACCACCAGCGTGGCCAGTTTCTGCACCATTCATCCCTGCAGCGTGGACGCCCTGTTTGAAGCCGCCGCCATGCGCGGCATGGCCGTCGTCGCGGGCAAGACCTGTATGGATCGCAACGCGCCCGATGGCCTGCGCGACACCGCCCAAAGCGCGTATGATGACAGCAAGGCCCTGCTGACGCGCTGGCACGGCAGCGGACGCGCGCGCTATGCGATCACACCCCGGTTTTCCCCGACATCCACCCCCGAACAACTGCACGCCCTTGGGGCGCTTTGGGGCGAATACCCCGATGCGCTGATGCAAACCCATCTCAGCGAACAGGTGGACGAGATCGCGTGGGTGCGCGATCTGTTTCCGCGGGCCCGCGACTATCTGGATACGTACGAAGCCGCTGGGCTGCTGGGACCACGCGGGCTTTATGGACACGCCATTCACCTGACCCCGCGCGAGGTCGATCGGCTGGCGGACACAGGTGCGGGGCTGGTGCATTGCCCAACCTCGAACACTTTTATCGGATCGGGCCTGTTTGAGCTGATGGGGCTTGCGCGCGCCGGTCAGGGCGTTGGGCTGGCCACTGACACAGGCGGCGGGTCGTCGTTTTCGATGCTGCGCACCATGGCCGCAACTTACGAGGTGGCACAACTGCGCGGCGCATCGGTGCATGCGGCCCAACTGTTGTGGCTGGCAACTGCCGGATCTGCCGCAGTGCTACACCGCAGTGATGACATCGGCGCACTGGCCCCCGGCATGGCAGGCGATATCTGCGTGCTTGATCTGGCCTCAACCCCCGCCATTGCGCAGCGCAGTGGCGAAGCAGCGCATGTATGGGATGCCATTTTTCCAACCATCATGATGGGGGATGATCGCGCCGTCGCCGAAGTGTGGGTCAACGGCACTCGTTTGCGCGGCGGGCACTGACACAGTGTCCAGCCCGATTGACCTGTTTCGGTCAATCGCCCGTTTCAGCAGGGTGCCGCCAATACCATGACCCAGCGATTTCCATCGGTGCGCGCAATGCCGACGGCACGCGCCTTGCGGTGCAGGATGTTCTTGCGATGGCCGCGCGATTTCATCCATGCGGTCATCACCTCATCCAGACTGCGCTGGCCTGCCGCGATATTTTCCGCACCAAAGCAATAGTTATAGCCGACGCGGCGCAACCGCGCGGCGATATCCGATCCATCTGATCCGGTGTGACTGAAAAACCCGCGCGTCGCCATGTCCTGTCCATGCGCGCGCGCCGCCGCCTCAAGCTGAGCACTATAGACCAACGGCTTGCGCCCTTGGTCCGCACGTGCCGCGTTAACGGCGGCCAGCATCGTTGGGTCCGCCTGTACCGCCGCGCCAAAAAACAGAAGCGCACTGATCAGGACCCGCATCATGCCTGCGCGCTCAGCGCCTGCGCCAGGGTGTTCTGGCGCTGCACGGCCTGGCTTAGGTCAAAGGTTGCAACATGCCCGTCCCGCACCACTTGCCGCCCTTCGACGAACAAATCACGCACCGTGGTCGGGCCTGCCAACAGCAACGCTGCAGGATCCCAACTTCCGGCAGAGGCAACACCGGACACATCCCAAATCGCCACATCGCCCCGGCATCCCACCGCCAAACGCCCGCATTCAGGGCGTCCCAGCACATCTGCACCGCCGCGTGATGCAATCTCCAGCGCTTCCATGGCCGACATCGCGTCCGCACCGCGTGCCACGCGCTGCAACAACATGGCCTGGCGCGCCTCGGCGACCAGATTGCCGGCATCATTGCTGGCCGATCCGTCCACGCCAAGGCCCAAGGGCACACCCGCATCACGCATGTCGCGGATTGGTGCAATGCCCGACCCAAGGCGACAATTCGAACAGGGGCAGTGCGCGATACCTGTGTCCGTCTGTGCAAACAGCGCAATTTCAGCGGCATCCAGTTTCACGCAATGCGCATGCCAAACGTCCGGGCCGACCCAGCCAAGGCTTTCGGCATATTGACCCGGACGGCATCCGAACTGGGACAGGGAATAAGCGATGTCTTCGTCGTTTTCCGCCAGATGGGTGTGCATCATCACGCCCTTGTCCCTCGCCAACACGGCGGCGTCCCGCATCAATTCGCGACTGACGGAAAACGGCGAACAGGGGGCCACGCCCACACGGCACATGGACGCAGCAGAGGGGTCGTGAAAGGCGTCGATCACGCGTATGCAATCCTCTAGGATTGCTGCCTCCGCCTCGACCAGACTGTCGGGGGGCAGGCCACCATCACTGACGCCGATGCTCATCGCGCCGCGGGTCGGGTGGAACCGCAACCCGACGTCAGCCGCCGCTGCGATGGTATCGTCCAGCCGGGCCCCATTGGGAAACAGATACAGATGATCCGATGTCATCGTGCACCCCGACAGCGCCAGTTCAGCCAAACCCACTTGGGCCGAGACGAACATATGTTCCGGGTCGAACCGCGCCCAAATCGGATAAAGCGTTTGCAACCAACCAAACAGCAGAGCGTTCTGTGCAGCAGGCACAGCGCGGGTCAGAGTCTGGTACAAATGGTGATGCGTATTGACGAGGCCCGGCGTGACGACACAGCCCGACGCCTGCACCACCTCACCTGTCGTGGTCAGACCATGCCCGATTGCCGTGATCACCCCATCCTTGATCAGAATATCGGCATCGTTCAGAACCCGGCGCGTATCGTCCATCGAGACGATATGATCGGCACCCCGGATCAACAGCTCTGTCATGCGTGGTCTCGCAAAATCTTCAGAGCGGCGCGGTGCACTTGGGCGTTCGCCGCAGCGATCACACGTCCCCCCTCATGGACAGGCGCACCGGTCCAATCCGTGACAATACCGCCTGCGGCCTCGATCAGCGCGATGGGGGCCTGAATGTCATAGCTGTTCAGTCCCGCCTCGATGACCAGATCAATCTGCCCTGCTGCGACAAGCGCATAAGCATAACAATCCATCCCGTAGCGGACCAGTTGCATATGGGCAGCGACGGCCTGAAACCCGGCGCGCTCTAGCTCTGTGCCCACTTCGGGGAATGTGGTGAACAAGATCGCCTGACTAAGATCACGTGGGGCGCGAGTCCTGATGTCGCCTGATCCGTGGGGTGTCGTCATGCGGGCATGACCTGCGGCCCCGGTGAACCGCTCGCCGATATAAGGCTGGTCGATCACGCCCAGAACCGGCCCGCTGTCAGGGCCGACCGCAATCAATACGCCCCATGTCGGCGCGCCGGAAACAAAAGCGCGCGTGCCATCAATCGGATCCAGTACCCAAGTCAGACCGCTTGTGCCCGCCTGCGCACCAAACTCTTCGCCCAGAATAGCATCGTTCGGACGCCGCACCGCCAGGACAGCGCGCATCGCCTGTTCAGCAGCGCGGTCAGCAATGGTGACGGGGTCATAGCCCTCGGTCAGCTTGTTGTCCGTCTGCAAATCAAAGGTCCGAAAATGCGGCAAGATGGCCGCGCGCGCCGCATCAGCAAGCGCATGGGCCACATCGGTCAAATCATCAATATCATAGCTCATGCATCTGCGGTGCCAGACACGCCGTTACAACGCAAGAGCGGGGTTGGGCAAAGCGGTGATTCTGTTGCATCTGGCCTGCCTCAGGCCACGTCGCTCAGCACACGGGCCAACTCGAACAGTCGGCGGCGCTGGTTCTCTGGTATGGCGTAATAGGTGCGCACAAGGTCCATCGCTTCCTTGTCGCTCAGCATATCTAGTGGGGTATTCTCCTCGCGCGGGGCCTCATCCTTGATCCCCTCAAAGAAAAAGGCGACCGGAACGCCCATCGATTCCCCGATATCCCAAAGCCGAGAAGCACTGACCCGGTTGGCCCCCGTCTCGTATTTCTGAATTTGCTGAAACTTGATGCCAACCAATTCAGCCAGCTTTTGCTGCGTCATTCCAATCAACCAGCGGCGTTGGCGGATGCGCTTTCCAACATGGACGTCTACGTTATGTGCCATATGCACGATTTACCTTTTGCCAGAGTGTGGGGCCAGTCCCACGCAGAGGTGCGCACCACCGTCTTGCGTGACACAGTGTCAGTGTTTGACGTTAAGGTCAGCCTAAGCTGTTACCCCCCAAATATCAACTCAATCCACTCGTATTAAGAGAGTGATATGCCGGTTTCCCTGGCAAGGGCCCAGCCATAGATGCACTGAGTTGTTAACCTTTTCATGAGGTTGCCAGAATAGTCAGAAATAATTAAAGTCAACCCTGACGTGTTTGTTCAGGCGCAATCAACACGTTAGAAGGCAAAGCTCAACACAACTATACACAAGGAAATGTGACAATGGTTAGAGATATCAGGCACCCGATCTGACATGCGCAAAGTCCCGCGCAACGCGCGGATTTTTGCCAACCCAGCGCGCCAACCACTCGGACCTGCGCGAATCGTAAAAGGCGCTAGGCCTTCGAAACGGCACGCAATTGCGCCGTTTCAGGCGCTTTGAACGCGCGGCGCAACATCGACACAAGCGCATCGTGCACCTCGTTCGATCCATGACTGGCCCCATACAGGTTGATGCGATGGGTCGGCAGGTTGGGCAATGATCCCCCGTGATCGATCCGGTCCAGATGCGGCGGTTCAGTCCCTTCGATCATGGTATGTACCGCCAGATCGGCACTGACTGTTGCCTCGATGGTGCGATCACTTTCGGTTTCGACCACAACGTCCCAGGGAATTCCCGCCTCATCCAGATGTTCGATCACACGCGGACGAAAGGTGCATTGCCGACCAAAGGCCAACTTGAGCGGGCGCTGACGCCACGCGGACCCACCCGGTGCGCCAACCCAGCATAGTGGTTTGACTGTCAATTCCTCGCCGCCCGCGTCCAATCCCGTCTCAGTCGTCAGAATGATATCGCAAGCCCCTTTGGCGAATTCAGATTTCAGGCGCAGGGTAAAAGAGCTTTCTAACTGAACCTTTACGCGGGGAAATGCAGCGTGAAACTGTTTCAACACCTGTGGAATGGCCGGATACACGATGTCATGAGGCACACCCAATGTGATAGCCCCCTCATAGGCCTGATCGGTCAGGCGCGAAATCACCTCGTCGTTCAGCGCAACCATCCGGCGGGCATAGACCAGCAACTGTTCGCCTGATGCCGTCAGCGCAATGCTGCGCCCGGAACGGTCAAACAAATCCAGACCCAGCAAATCTTCGAGCCGCTTCAGCTGCATCGACACTGCAGATTGCGTCAGATGCAGAAATCCGGCGGCGCGCGTGACGCCGCCACTCTCGGCGACAGCCACAAAAGAACGCAGCGTGGTGACATCCAAATTTCTCATATCACAATCCTTGATGTAATGCAGCACAAACATTCGTTTTTCATATGTGTCATATGCAGCCATATACATCAACATAATTGATGATAACCCAATCAACCATCACCTTTACCTAAGGACACAGACAATGGCACACACAGACTTCACCACATGCGCAGCTTACGGCATCACACGTCGCCCCGGCTTGCGGGTCTCTTTGGTCGCGGCAATCGACGTATGGCGCTCGCGCCGGGCCTTGGCTCAACTTGATTCACGTGCCCTCCAAGATGTCGGCATCAGCGTGAAATCCGCCCTCGCGGAAGAACGCAAACCCATCTGGGACGTGCCCGCTAATTGGTTGAAATGATCACAAATCAGGCCAGCTGCGGCAGATTGACCCGATTTATGACAAAAACAGTCGGAATCTCGTCGCCTGGCCCGTGAATCCTTGCGAAAAAACCTTGAAAGGCAGCGGCAACGACCCGATATTCAGGGCAATGCGGATGGCAAATCCGCGCTCCGGTGTTTCGCACCGGTCCCTTATATCCATTGGAGGTCACCATGGCTGAGTTGAATACGATCCGGTCAGCGTCCGGCACACAGGCCGCCCAGATCGACGCCGGGCTTCGCGCCCACATGAATAAAGTCTACGGCACAATGTCGGTTGGCATGCTGATCACAGCTGCGGCGGCGTGGGCCATTGCGGGTCTCGCGGTTACGTCCGACCCGACGAACGCGACCGTCGCCCTGCGCGAAGGGCAGTATCTGACGGGTTTGGGTGAGGTTCTGTACACAACACCTTTGCGCTGGGTTGTGATGTTTGCTCCGCTTGCCTTCATCCTGTTCGGCTGGGGCGCGTTGATGCGCCGTGGGTCTGCGGCTGCTGTGCAACTGGGCTTTTTCATCTTCGCCGCAGTCATGGGCGTGTCGATGAGCTCGATCTTTCTGGTGTTTACAGCCTTTTCGATCACACAGACGTTCCTTGTCACCGCAATCGCCTTTGGTGGTCTAAGCCTTTATGGCTACACGACCAAGAAAGACCTCAGCGGCATGGGCACATTCCTGATGATGGGCGTCATTGGCCTGATCGTTGCGATGGTTCTGAATATCTTCCTGCAGTCGCCAGCGATGATGTTTGCAATCTCTGCGATCGGCGTTCTGATTTTTGCGGGTCTCACAGCCTATTACACGCAAGACATCAAGAACACCTATGTGGCGCATGCAGCGCATGGCGACCAAGAATGGCTGGATAAAGCGGCAATCGACGGTTCGCTCAGCCTCTACATCTCGTTCCTGAACATGTTCCAGTTCCTGCTGATGTTCATGGGGCAACAAGAGTAACGCGTAACCCAATACGCAAAGCTGACAGAGGGCCGGTCGTTGTGACCGGCCCTTTTGCGTTCATCACAGGAGCCTGCACATGACCGTGATAAAAGCTGGCGCGGCCCGCACAGAGACGGGTGGGCAAGACAGCACGCTTGGTCCCTACCGCGCAGAGCTGATCAGCGACACAGCGCGCCTCACGCAATTCGGTGCCTTCATCGAGGAATTGCCGCCGGGCTCGCGCAGTTCGCATAGCCACTGGCACACAACTGAAGACGAAATGGTGTTGATTCTCGCTGGCAGCACCACCTTGGTCGAAAACGGGGTCGAGACCGTGCTGCACCCCGGCGATGCGGCGTGCTGGCGGGCAGGCGATCCGACAGCGCACAGCATGGAAAACCGGACTAACGCGCCCGTGCGCTATGTCGTTATCGGAACCCGCGCCGCCAGTGATCGTGTGACATATCCCGATCTGGACCGGGTTCTGATCTTTGAGCGCAGCACAGACACGCGCAGATATGAAACACTGGACGGCAAGCCCGCATCTAAACCGAAGTAGCGCGCTGCTGTGGTGCACGCGATAAAATCACAAATCGCGCATCATCCGGATTGAGGGAAACACAATTCCCTCAGCGAGCGGGACATCAATCACCCCCGCAACAACAAAGCCGACGGCCCTATAAAACGGCACCGCCGTACGTGTGGCCCAACATTCCATTTTCCTGACGCCAGAGGCCCGCGCAGTGTCAAAGCTGCGCTGCATCAGCGCGCGACCAGCACCGCGGCGCAGCGCACGATCATCACAGACCACATGCCGTATGTGCCCCAGTCCACTGTCATGCCTATCCGGTGTCCACCCCCCTGCCCCAAGGATCACCGCCCCGTCTTGCGCCACATAGTACGTCCCACAGACCAGCAGCTCAGGGCGGGCACGCGCAATGATGGGCAAGGCCATGACGAGGATGGACGGCGGGTAATCGGCTTTGAGCAGCTTGGGATAGCTGCGCGCCAACAGTGCGTCGACGGCAGGCAGGTCAGCCTTGTTTGAGGGGCGGACGATCATGATGAGGACACCTGCCAAACGAAAAAGACCGCGTCCTTGCGGCGCGGCCTTTTGAAACATTGAAAGTCGGCGATCTTACTTGATCTTGCCTTCTTTGTATTCGACGTGTTTGCGCACTACGGGGTCATATTTCTTGACGACCATCTTTTCAGTCATCGTGCGCGCGTTCTTTTTGGTCACATAGAAGTGCCCCGTGCCTGCAGTCGAGTTCAGGCGGATTTTAATCGTGGTTGGCTTGGCCATGGGTCGGGTCTCCTGCATCGCGGGTGGGCCAAGGGCCCAACTGCGGGGAATTCGTTTGAAAGGTGCTTTTACCTAGCAGCCCCCCCGAGTCAACCCTGCTTGCAGGACTGGGAGCGAGTTTTCGGGCCGTGGCTGTGTTTAGTCCAAAAACCGATGGACCGACAGAACAATCTGGTGCGCGGAGGGGCTATAAGCCGGATTCTGTCTAGGACGGTTGCCCGCCCCGAGATGGCCATTCCTCTTGGGATGCTGTTACCAACACCCCTCTAGCTGCCAACCCGGACCTGCTGGGGCAAAAGCAGCCCCGCTGGTTGCCCAGCACGCGGTCCCTATTTGGCATTGCTCCCGGTGGGGCTTGCCATGCCCGGTCTGTTGCCAGCCCGGCGGTGGGCTCTTACCCCACCGTTTCACCCTTTCCGATCCCTAAGGATAGGTGGTTTGTTTTCTGTGGCGCTTTCCGTCGGGTTGCCCCGCCCGGGCGTTACCCGGCACCGTGTCTTCTTGGAGTCCGGACTTTCCTCCCCGACGGGTTTCCCCGCCAAAGCGGCCATCCACCCCTCCGCGCAAGGATCGACTTAAGGTGTGTCAGCAGGGCGCGTCAATGGGGTGCGTTGCACATGTCGATCATGCGGGAGCCTACGGTGGGTTTTTTTAAACAGCCAAAGGATGGGCTTGCGCACTATGCCGGTTTTGGGATCGCTGGCAGAACAACAAAGTCCTGCGCGACAAGTGGGCCTCTGGCCTGTGGTCTGTGACGCAGCCGCACCGCGCTGAGCAGGTCGGTGTCGCTGGCCTGCGCCGTGTATCCCGCAGCCTGTGCGCGCGCACGGAAGGCGGCGGCAGTTAGATCTGTGGACGGCGCAGTCGTAAGGCGCGGTGCGGCCAGCCCCTGTCGCGCCAGATGCGCCCAGTCAAACCACGGCCCCGGATCCAATTTGCGCCCCGGTGCCATATCAGAATGTCCGATCACGTTTTCCGGCGGAATATCCCACGCCACCAACATCGGCTCCAGCAGGGCGACAAGGCTGTTCATCAGCGCCGGGCTGAACGGCCCCTGCCCGTCATTGTCCAACTCGATCCCGATCGAGCGGGAATTTATGTCATTTTGCCCGGCCCATTCCCCGGCCCCGGCATGCCAGGCCCGTGCCCCTTCGCTGACCAGTTGGGTGATGCGACCCGTCTTGCAGATCACATAATGCGCTGAGACTTCGAATGATGGATCACACAGGCGTGCGATTGCGGCCTGTGCACTGGCCATGGCGGTATGGTGCAACACGACATAGCGTGCCGTCAGCCCATCCCGGCGCGGGCCGCAATTGGGCGAGGGAAATTGGTGGATCTCCACCCGCCGGGCTCAGCCGCCCGCAGCGCGCCGAAACGGTGCAGGGTCCCAGCCACAGGCAAAGCCGTCGCCATCGGGGTCTAGCCCCTTGCGGTCCCGATTCGGCCCGCCAAAGGCCAAAAAGTCGATCTGCGCCTCGTCAGAGGAATTATACTCCGCGCAATTGCGCTGATGTCTGGACTCGGACGCAATGTTAAGGCGACGGTAGACTCTGGTGCCCTTGGCGTTCTGGGTTTCCAGCGCGTATTGCACCACATTGGGTTGCGCGTTGCCGCGTCGTGTCGGCAGCGCCGTTGGCTGGATCACCTCGTACTGCTGCCGCTTGGAGGCGATGCGGGCGGCATCGCTTTCGATGGATTCGCGCGCGGCGACGGCATCAAAACTGTTTTCGTCCGAAATGCCGGGGTTATTCAGGATCACCGGGGCCGCGTTGGACGGGCTGGCATTGACGAAAGCATCAGGTGCAGGTGCCGCAGTCGCTGTTCCCGCCAGCTCTGCATCCAAGCCCTGCGGATCAGACACAGCCCGCGCAGTTGCCGTGCTCACCACGGCCTCTTGACCCGCCGACGGCAAGGCTGTTGTCCCGACCGCAGGAGCGGCGGGCACTGTCGGGCTGGACAGTTCTGCGGCGCGCGCCTCTCGGGCCGCCAGTGTGGTCGGATCATCAAAGCCCACACCCCGCCCCGGGTCCGGAACGCCCGCCCCGCTATCAGGAATTGCAGGTTGGCATGCGGCAAGCGCAATAGATGCGCCCAAGATCAGGAAACTGCGAAACTTCATTTCTGCTCAACCCTTGTTGGGTGTTGTTTGCCTTGCTTTACCACCATTTGGTGGGCTTGGCCACAAACCCGGCCCGCGCCTCAAGCGCATAGGCGGTGTTCAGCAAATCACCCTCTTCCCAAGGCCGCCCGATCAATTGCAGCCCAAGCGGCAGGCCCTTGGCGTCGACCCCGGCAGGCACGGCAATGCCCGGCAGCCCAGCCATGTTCACGGTCACTGTAAAGACATCGTTCAGATACATTTCGACCGGATCGTCTGATGCCTCGCCCAGCCCAAAGGCGGCAGAGGGCGTGGCCGGCGTCAAGATCGCATCGATCCCTTGTGCAAACACAGTCTCAAAGTCTTGTTTGATCAGCGTCCGCACCTTGCGCGCGCGGTTGTAATAGGCGTCATAGAACCCAGCCGACAGCACGTAGGTGCCGATCATCACACGACGTTGGACTTCGGCCCCAAACCCTTCGGCGCGGGTCTTTTCGTACATCTCGGTGATGCCATCGCCTTGATCCAGCTTTGCGCGGTGGCCATAGCGCACCCCGTCATAGCGGGCGAGGTTGCTGGACGCCTCTGCGGGTGCGATCACGTAATAGGCGGGCAGCGCGTATTTGGTGTGGGGCAGCGAGATGTCGACAATCTCAGCCCCCGCATCCCGCAGCATGGCCGTGCCGCTGGCCCAAAGAGCTTCGATCTCATCGGGCATGCCATCCATGTGGTATTCCTTTGGAATACCAATTTTCTTGCCCTTGATGTCGCCTGTTAGCATCGCCTCGAAATTCGGGACAGGCAGATCGGCAGATGTGGAATCCTTAGGGTCATGACTGCACATCGACTCAAGCATGATGGCCGCATCGCGCACCGATTTGGTCATCGGCCCCGCCTGATCCAAAGACGAGGCAAAAGCGATCGTGCCCCAGCGCGAACAGCGCCCATAAGTCGGCTTGATGCCCGTTATGCCGGTAAACGCCGCAGGCTGGCGGATCGATCCGCCCGTATCCGTGCCTGTCGCCGCCAGACACAAATCCGCAGCCACAGCCGCTGCCGACCCGCCAGACGAACCACCGGGCGTCAACGCGCGTTCATCCACCTTCCAGGGGTTGACGGCATTGCCGTACACGCTGGTTTCGTTGGAAGAGCCCATGGCGAACTCGTCCATGTTCAACTTGCCCAGCATCACAGCACCGGCATCAAACAGGTTCTGCGTGATCGTGCTTTCGTATTCCGGCAAGAACCCTTCGAGGATGCGGCTGCCCGCCTGGCTTGGCACGCCTTTGGTGCAGAACAGATCCTTGATCCCGATGGGCAGACCACACATGGCAGGGGCGTCACCTGACTTGATCCGCAGATCGGCAGCCGCCGCTTGATTGCGGGCAATGTCAGCGGTGTGATGAACAAAGGCGTTCAAGGCCCCGGCCCCATCAATGGCACCCAGACAGGCCTCCGTCAGTTCAACGCTTGTGACATCTCCGGCGCGCAAGGCGTCTCGGGCCTCGGCAAGTCCCAGTTTGTTCAGATCAGTCATTATTCCACCACCTTCGGCACGGCAAAAAATCCCTCTCGGGCGTCGGGCGCATTGGACAGCACCTTGGCCTGCTGATCGCCATCCGTCACCTCATCCAAGCGGCGCTTGAGGCGCTGAGGGGTGACTGATGTCATTGGCGCGACGCCCTCAACATCCACTTCGCTCAGCTGCTCGATAAAGCCGAGGATGGTGTTAAACTCAGCCGCAAGCGCAGGCAGATGGTCAGGCTCGACCTTGATGCGGGCCAATTTCGCCACGCGGGCGGCGGTATTTTCGTCGATGGACATAGGATAACCCTTCGATACTCAGTTGCGCAGGCTTTAGCGCGCGCGCCGCGCGCCTTCAAGAGTGCGGGCACGGATATGGCGGGCATAGACCTCGATCATCCACCCCAGCATCGCAGCATTCAGCAGATGCCACAGGAAATGTGTCCCCATCGGCAAGCTGGCGCACAGAATTTCATCGACCGACCGGGCCGTCAGGGACAGCAGCAACAGCCCAGCGCCCAACACAAAACCCCGCGCCACCGGCGGGGTGTGCGCCCACAACAGAACGGCATAAATCAGGATCAAAACCGGCACCGGTATATACCCCGCCGACACAGCCAAAACCGGCAGCCCCTGCCACACCGGTGCCGTCAGCGCGGCATAGGGCAAAAACAACGCCGCACCAGACAGCGCCATCCAAACCCGCATGCCCCAGACATCGCGGTTCACCGCAAACAAATACAGCAGGATAAACAGCGCAATTGGCGTGGTATCAAGGAGTGCGGACCACACCTGCGCATGCGTGTGAAACAGAAAGCTGCCGATGCCGATCAGACCCAAAATCAGCGACAAGGCCCGTGCCAGCGGCAGGCCTGCACAGCGACGCCACATGAACAGCGCCACCAATACAAAAGCCAGATTGGTCACCGCATTGATCGGCTCGGCCCAATACTCTGGCCCCATCCGCTCACAATAGCCGTCAATCGCGCGCCACATATCCATGGATCATCTTGTTATTCCACGCCCCAGCCAGCGCACCGGATCAGATAAGGCGCACCGCCGATCAATCAAACCACAACCGCCCAGCTTCTCTGTTTGAAAAAAATCCCCGCCAAAGGCTCCCGAACGCACAATCACGCGCTAAGACGAAAAAAAACAGGAGAACGAAAACCATGAATATCATCTGGCTCGGACACGGCAGTTTTCGGATTGAAATCGGGGATCAAATCCTACTGATCGACCCATGGCTGAACGGCAATCCAATGCTGGGTGCCGATCAGGTTGCCGCGGCCGTTGCCGGGGCAACGCATATTTTGGTGACGCACGGCCACTTTGATCACATCGTCGATGTGGCGCAACTCAGTCAGGATCAGAACGTACCGGTCTCGGGCATGTTCGAACTTGCGAAATATCTGTCCACTCAAGGTGCCGTCGAAGGGCATGCGTTCAACAAGGGCGGCACGATCACCCTCGGCGATGTAACGGCCACCTTGGTGCCCGCCTCGCATTCTTCCTCGGCGGACCGCGACGGAACAGTGCTGTATACCGGGCAGGAATGCGGCCTGATCCTCAAGGGAGAGGGCAAAACGATCTATGTTTCGGGCGATACCGACATCACGGCCGACATGGACTGGATCGGGGACTACCACAAACCCGATATCGGCATCCTGTCGGCTGGGGGATATTACACAATGGATATGGCGGGCGCTGCGTATGCGGCCAAGCGATACTTTGACTTCACCACCGTTATCCCCTGCCACTACCGCACCTTCCCCGCGTTGGAACAAAGCGCAGATGTGCTCAAGGCGGGCTTGCCGGGCGTGGCCGTGATTGAACCTGAAGTCATGCAAGCGATCACAATGTGAACGGAGGCCAAGACCCTTTCACGCCTTCGCCCGAACTGGCGGCGATCATGCGGCGCTGGCTCACCACCTATTCGGGGCGGGATGCAGGCGCGGTTGCGCGGCTGTACTCTTGTTCGGACGCGATCACCTTCATCGGGTCTGACGATGATGAACTGTTCGCGGGCGACGAACTGCGCAGCATATTCCACGCCTTTACCGAACAGCAACTGGTGCTCAGCTTCGAAGATATCGACACTAAAGGATTCGAAGCCGGCTCTTTCGGTTGGGGCTATGCCACCTTTATGATCCATGCGCCCCACGCCGATATGCGTGTGCGATGCCGGACTACGATGATCTTTTCACTCGAGGATGCGGTTTGGCGCATCGTGCATGTGCACAATTCAAACCCGACACCGAACATGGATTCGATGGGCTACGATTCACCCAATCTGGAAAACCTCGCTGCAGCCGCCCAGTCCGAGGCAATCGACCTTGGGCGCACCGGCATCGCCTCTGTCATGTTCACGGATATTGTCGACAGCACAGCCCTGGCGGCCGCAACAGGTGACAGAAAATGGAGCAGGATCGTCACTGACCACGTCGCCGACATCACGCACGCGGTCGAAGATGCGGGGGGCACATTGGTCAAATCGCTTGGCGATGGCACGTTGTCGACCTTCGGGTCGGCCAGCGGCGCGATGGCCGCAGCCAAAGCGATCATGCACAGCGCTGCCGCACGCAACTCCGAACCACACCTGCGCCTGCGCATCGGCATCCACACAGGCGATGTGGTCGAGGCCAAAGGCGATTTCCTTGGCAGCGTCGTGAACAAAGCCGCGCGCGTTGCCGCCGCTGCGCACCCGGACGAAATCCGCGTCTCGGATGCAACCCGCGCGATGATCGGTGGACAGGTGAATTTTACGTTTGGCGACGCGATCAGTGTCCCCCTCAAAGGGCTCGAGGGCGAACACCTGATCTATCGGTTGGATTGGGACACGTAACTGAGGGCCTAAGCGCCTGCTGCCTGACGGCCATATTCCTCTGCATCGAACCACCCGCGCGAAGCTTTGACCTTCATATCTGCGTCCATGTCCCATTCTTCCCAGCCATGGATGGTCAACGGGTTGCCCGTCCCCGCATCATGGCCCGTAAAGGTCCAGACGTAGATCACGTGATCCCCCGCCGCGCGCACCGAATCGCAAGTCAGGGTCAAGTCCGGCACATCCGCATAAAACCCGGCCGCCATGTCCGCGACACGGGACCGGCCCTGCCACGGCTCACCACGATTGATGACGATGACGCCGTCCTGTGCATAAAACGAGGCAACCGCCTCTGGGGATTTTGAATTCCACGCGGCAGTATACGCAGCCGCAATGTCGTCAATACTGTCACTCATCGCTAAAACCCTTGCGCAATTTGCTATTTCAACAATCTGGGGCACAAATCAGAATAAGTCTACTCCGGTGCCGCTTTATCGCTTGGCTGCAAAAAAATCGCGCAACAACACCTCGGATTCAATCGCAGCGATTCCATCATAGACCTGCGGCGCATGATGGCTTTGGGCATGGGAAAAGACACGCGCGCCCTGCGCCACACCACCTGACTTTGGATCAGAGGCAGCGTAATACAGCCGCTCAATGCGGGCCGCAGCAATGGCGGCAGCACACATCGCGCACGGCTCAAGCGTGACGTATAACGCATGCCCCCCCAACCGCTCCGATCCAAGAGCGGCACAGGCCGCACGGATCGCTAGCACTTCGGCGTGGGCGGTGGGGTCATGCAATGCGCGGGTCTGGTTGCCTGCACGGGCAACGACTTGGCCACCGGGTGCGACGATCACGGCACCCACAGGCACTTCGTCGCGTGCACCCGCGGCGCGCGCTTCCTGCAATGCAATGTCCATGAATGATCGAAACTCCATGCCACACGGTGCCACGTCCCTTGCCCTGCGCGCAAGCCATGGGCTATGGCCACAGCATGAGTGAAAACACCCCAAAGGGCGATCGCATCGCCAAGGTCCTGGCCCGCGCAGGGCTGTCCAGCCGGCGCGGCGCGGAATCCATGATCGCCGCCGGCCGCGTGTCCGTGAACGGCAAACAGATCGACAGCCCCGCGCTGAACGTCACCGAAAGCGACCGGATCACCGTCGATGGCAAAGCCATCAGCGAACCAGAACCCGAACGCATGTGGCTTTATAACAAGCCGATCGGGCTTGTGTCTTCGGACGCCGACGAAAAGGGGCGGCGCACGATCTATGACGCCCTGCCCGAGGACATGCCGCGCGTGATGTCCATCGGGCGGCTCGACATCAATTCCGAAGGGCTGTTGCTGCTGACCAATGACGGCGGGATCAAACGCAAGCTGGAATTGCCTAGTACCGGCTGGATGCGGCGCTATCGTGTGCGCATCAATGGACGCCCCACCGACACCGCGCTGGAGCCCCTGCGCAACGGGATCACAGTCGACGGCGAACGGTTCCAGCCGATGCAGATCACCCTGGATCGCCAGCAAGGCGCAAACGCTTGGCTCACCGTCGGCCTGCGCGAAGGCAAAAACCGCGAAATCCGCCGCGCCATGGAAAGTATCGGCTTGGTCGTGAACCGGCTGATCCGCATCAGCTATGGGCCGTTCCAACTGGGCGACCTCAAGGCGGGCGAAGTCGAAGAAATCCGGCGCAAGATCGTGCGCGACCAATTGGGCATCGAGGCGACAGATTCCACAGGCACCGCAAAACCCAAACCCGCCAAGTCCAAAGGACCGATGCGCAAGCGCAAACCCCGGTAAAACCCACGATCTGAGGCGCGCAACGCAGAATTCCCCCTTGCGTGGGGCACGCATGACCATACCTTTGTCACCGGACACTGGAGCAGGGCTGGACAAGGGACGCGACGACCCTAGTGCTGCATCTGCAAACGACATATAGTCACACCAGTCAAAGCCGGGGGACGTACATGCAGCCAACTGCATTTCAGAAAATCGCCTATGCGGTGCTGATTGCACTGATGTTTGGCGTGACCACCGGTCTGATCGGGGGGCTATAGGCGTTATGTCCCAACGATTTGGTGGAAAATACAGTCCCGATGGGGCCGAAACGACGCCCGAACCGACCGAGCGCGGTGCCTTTCAGGGCGCGCGCGTGGACTCGGTGGGCGCGCGCGCCAACATCCTGTTCATACCCGCGATCCCGATGGTGTTTCTGGCGCTCAACGACGGCGCGCTGAACCTTGCGCTGGCCCTGATCGCGGCGGCTGTTCTGACGCTGGCGGCATGGCTGCTGCGTGGCGGTTTGCAGGCCGAAGCGGCCTATAACGACCGCAAGGTCGCGCGCCGCCCGGCGATACCGCGCAAACTGTTTTCCTCTCTGCTGACAGGCGTGGGCATCGCCGTTGCTGCTTATTGGTCCGAACCGGGGCTGATCGCAGCTGTTGTCTTTGGCACTGCAGCAGGCGGGTTGCATATAGCCGCCTTCGGAATTGATCCCCTAAAAAACAAGGGAATGGAAGGCGTCGATACGCACCAACAAGACCGCGTCGCACGGGTCGTGGACGAGGCCGAAATCTACCTGAAGGCGATGACCGACGCGATGAAACGCGCCGAAGATCGGCAAATGACGCTCAAACTGGAAAAGTTTCAGGCAACCGCCCGCGAACTGATCCGCACCGTCGAAGAAGACCCGCGCGATCTGACCGCCGCCCGAAAGTACCTCGGCGTCTATTTGATGGGCGCGCGCGATGCGACGATCAAATTCGCAGACATCTACGCACGCACCCGCGATGCACAGGCGCGCAGCGATTACAGCGCCCTGCTGGACGACCTCAGCGATAATTTCGCAGCCCGGACCCGCAAGCTGCTGGTGGATGACCGCAGCGATCTGAATATTGAAATCGACGTCCTGCGCGAACGTTTGCAGCGCGAAGGGGTGCGTTCAGCGCCCAAAGACACTTAAAAACAGTAAGGTAACTCATAATGTCTGACAAAATTCGTCAAAAGGCCGAACAAGAGCTCGCAGCAGTTCAGGAAGTGACCGCCGTGGTGCTGCCCGAACCCCAGGATGCCGGCACCGTCGTGGCACTGGCCGAAGCCGACGCACCGGTCGGGGCCGAAATCCGGGCGCGCATGGATGAAATCGACATGGGTGACACGAACTCTATCGTGTCCTTCGGGTCTGCCGCGCAGGCCGAATTGCAGGAAATCAGCCAAGCCATGCTGAACGACGTGCGCAACAAGGATGTGGGGCCTGCAGGCGACTCCTTGCGCGGTATCGTAACGACCATCCGGGGCTTTTCGATCTCGGAACTGGATGTGCGCCGGGATCGGTCGTGGTGGGAAAAACTGCTGGGACGCGCCGCCCCCTTTGCCAAGTTCACCGCCAAGTTCGAAAAGGTGCAGGACCAGATCGACAAGATCTCGGACAACTTGCTGAACCACGAACACACGCTGCTCAAGGATATCAAATCGCTTGATCTGCTCTATGAAAAGACACTGCAATTCTATGACGAACTCGCCCTCTACATCGCAGCCGGAGAGGAAAAGATAAAAGGGCTGGATGAAACCACCATCCCCGCCAAGGAAAAAGACGTCGAAGCAGCCGCCGAAGACGACAAGGTCATGGTCGCACAGGAACTGCGCGACCTGCGCGCAGCCCGTGATGATCTGGAACGCCGCGTACACGACCTGAAACTGACGCGACAAGTGACGATGCAATCGCTGCCGTCCATCCGTCTTGTGCAGGAAAACGACAAATCGCTGGTGACAAAAATCAACTCGACATTGGTCAATACGGTCCCACTCTGGGAAACGCAGCTGGCACAGGCCGTCACCATGCAGCGCAGCGCCGAAGCCGCCGCAGCCGTGCGCGACGCCAACGACCTCACCAATGAATTGCTGACCGCAAACGCCGCCAACCTGCGCGAAAGCAACAAGGCGATCCGCACAGAGATCGAACGCGGCGTGTTCGACATCGAAGCCGTCAAAAAAGCCAACGCGGACCTCATTGGCACCATCGAGGATTCCCTCAAGATCGCGGACGAAGGCAAAGCAAAACGCGCCGCCGCCGAAGCGGACCTCAAGAAAATGGAATCAGACCTGCGCGACACGCTGGCCGCAGCCAAGGCCCCCAAAAACGCGGTCGGCACGTCTGCCTCCGCGACCTAACGGGGTTGATCACGACGATATGAGCGGCGCGCAGGCCACACACAAGGTTCGGGTATGGGGCGGTCTGGCCGCCCTCGCCTTTCTTGTGGCCTGTGACGCGCTCGTGTCGGTCGATTCGACACAAACGACAGACGCGCAGACCGCGGCACTGGCCCTTCCCGCCGAACCCGCCGTGCAAGCCACATCAGAACGCAGTGCCGCCTTGCGGCGCTACCTGAACGAAGTGCAATCCCTTCAACTGACCTCTGGATTGCTGCGCCAGGACGGCGGCGGGCCGGACACGCCATTCTCTGCCGACATGCTGGCGCGCAACTTTGAACAAATCGTGTTCTTTAACGAATACTCCAGCAACGGACTGCCGCGCGGCGTCTCAGGCGCGCTACGTCGCTGGGACGAAGCAGTGCGGATCGGCGTCGTCTTTGGGCCTTCCGTACCGCCCAGCCAGCGCATGCGCGACCGGGCCGATGTCCGGGCCTATGCGACACGGCTGTCGCGTGTGACAGGGCATCCGATCTCAACCACCGGCACGCCCAATTTTCTGGTGTTTTTCGTGGGCGAAGACGACCGGGCCAGCACCCTGAACAGCACCGCCACGCGCCTGCCCGGCGTCACACGCACCAACCTGGAGGCAGTGCGCAACCTGCCCGACGACGCCTATTGCGCTGTGGCCGCTTATGCTGCGGGGCCAAACCGCGCGACCTATACCGCTGCGGTGGCCGTAATCCGGGCCGAAAACCCGGATCTTTTGCGCCTGTCCTGCATCCACGAGGAACTGGCCCAAGGGCTGGGACTGGCCAACGACAGCCCCGAAGCGCGGCCATCCATTTTTAACGACGACGATGAATTTGCGCTGTTGACCAACCACGACGAAGTGTTGCTGGCTATGTTATACGATGCACGCCTCAGCACCGGCATTTCCCTGACCACAGCCCACCCCATCGTCCAAAATCTTGCACGCGAGGCCACTGAAGGCCCGCTCTGAGCGACCAAAGGAGACCCCAAATGGGTATTTTCGACTTCCTCTCCGGTGAATTCATCGACGTCATCCACTGGGTGGACGACACCCGCGACACGATGGTCTGGCGCTTTGAACGCGAAGGGCACGAAATCAAATACGGGGCCAAACTGACCGTGCGCGAGGGTCAAGCCGCCGTGTTCGTCCACGAAGGGCAGCTGGCCGACGTGTTCACCCCCGGGCTCTACATGCTCGAAACCAACAACATGCCGATCATGACGACCCTGCAACATTGGGATCACGGCTTCAAAAGCCCGTTCAAATCGGAAATCTACTACGTCAACACAACGCGGTTCAACGACCTGAAATGGGGCACCAAAAATCCGATCATCTGCCGCGATCCGGAATTCGGGCCCGTGCGCCTGCGCGCCTTTGGCACCTATTCGGTCAAGGTCGCGGACCCTGCCAAATTCTTGATCGAAATTGTCGGCACCGACGGCGAATTCACGATGGACGAGATCAGCTTTCAGATCCGCAACATCATCGTGCAGGAAATGTCACGTTCACTCGCAAAATCCGGCATTCCCGTGCTCGACATGGCGGCCAATACCCGTGAATTGGGCCAGCTCGTGGCCAAGGAAATCAGCGCACAAATCGCCGAATACGGGCTCGTGATCCCCGAACTCTACATTGAAAACATCTCGCTGCCCCCGGCGGTCGAGGCGGTAATGGACAAACGCTCTTCCATGGGGGTGATCGGCGATCTGGGTGAATACATGCAGTTCCAAGCCGCCGAGGCGCTCGGGCGCGAAGGTGGCGGTGCCGCAGATGCGATGCAAGCAGGCCTTGGCGCGGCGATGGGTCTGCAAATGGGCAACATGGCCGCTGCTGGCCCTTGGGGTGCGCAACCCGCGCGCGCCGCCGCAGCCCCCGCCACCATGGCACCGCCCCCACCCCCCGTCGAACACGTCTGGCACACCGCCGAAGGGGGCGCGACCAAGGGGCCGTTTTCCAAGGCCCGCATGGCCCGCATGGCGGCAGACGGGGATCTGAAGCGCGAAACATACGTCTGGACCGCAGGACAAGACGGCTGGCTCAAGGCCGAAGACGTGATGGAACTGGCGCAACTGTTTACGATCCTACCACCTCCCCCACCGGGGGCGTAACAGGCGCGCCTGACATCAAATCAGTGAAAACAGGATAGGGTTCAAAAACAGTTTGATCCCTATCCGCAAAACGAAACACAGCGCAGGATGCGCCGCGCGCTATCATGCGCCCAGCGCGGCACTTGCCAACAAAAGCCGTACTATTTCTACTGATCTGCGGGAACCTGATCGGGCAGCGGCGTGCCGCCCGTATTATGGTTTTCGGCAAGGGTTTCACGAAACAAGACAGACAGATCAAGCGGATCAGAGTTCAGCGCGCTGCAATGATGCGGCAATGGCATCACTCAGGGCTTTCTTGCGGCACACACACCGACGTGGTCATATTTGATTTCCTTGGGCGCAAGCGTGTCGATCACGGCTCGCTTTACGCCCTCGCAAATACGATTGTTGATGTGTTGCGACGTGCCTTCTGGCACTTCTTTTCGGACCATTTGGCCGAAATCCCCCCATCAAAGCTGTCGCGTGCGCGCGTCAAACAGAACGCTGCGCCGGATCGTCAACTCACCGTGACGCGGTATCCGGCGCGCGGGAAATGCACACAGACTGTACCGACATCATCGCTGCTGCGTTCGATCGAGATGGTATCCGCATTTGCATAGCGCACTTTGCCTTCGACAGGCTGTTCGCCACCGTCAAGATCAGGCGTCACCGTGACCGCTGTCCCGACCTGCAAGTCTTGGGGATCGTGCGGTGCCACGCCAACATCCGACACAGGCTCCAGCATTTTTGCCCGGGCAATAGCCTCTGCCCCGTCCATTGCGCTTGATGTGCCATGGCCAATCGCGCGCACATTGTCTTCCCAGCGCACAAGGTCAGGGAATTCTGACAGCATTGCGGGCCCGCCGCTCCAACGCCCGCGAATGAACCAGATGGTGTGATACATCTGCGCATCAATCGCCGCCGGATCAGACCCCAGCAAGAATGCACGCCCGTCACTCAATTGCGCATTAATCCAAGACAGCGGCGCGCGCATCTGCGCAACAAGATGAGGCAACTGCGCGTTCGCACGCTTCAGCCCCTCAGCCCAATCTTCACCCAGATACAAACGCCCGCGATCCTCGGCAAAATCGGCTGGCAGATTATCACCAGCGGATCCCAGAACAAGTTTTACCGCCAGCGAAAACATATCCCCATCTGTATAACGGCTCAGACACCACATCAAACCGGCCTCAGATGTCGGCATGAAAGATGGGGTCGGCTGACGCCGCTCCAGTTCGCGGATGATACACTGGCTATCGCAATAAATATCGGCACCAATTTGCATCACAGGCGTGCGACGATAGCCGCCTGTCAGCGCAGTCAGCATCGGCTTGGGCGGGATACGCGGTATCTCAACATCCCGCCATGTCAGGTTCTTGATCCCAAACGCTACCCGCACTTTTTCGGCCACAGGTGATTGCGGATAGTTGTGAAACACTATCTCTGTTGCCGGATCCGTCATGCTGGGTATCTCACTTTGTTTGCCGGGTGATTTCGGACGGTATACGAACTCTTAACCTTGCAAAACCCTTTCGATCGCTCGTCTTGGCAACAGGGGCACCGTCACGGGATACCCATAATCCATGTGGCTTTTCGCAGTTAACAACCGTAAAAGTATGAGAAACTGGCAGGCGTTGGACACCCTCTGCCGCCCCTTTGCAAAAGGCACCGCGTCATGCGCCGCACGGCCACGATCACGCTCCATTGGCTCAGCTTTGTGCTGCTGATCCTGCTGCTGGCAGGGGGGCCGATACCGGCGCTCGCATGGGCCTTTGGGCTGTCAGCGTTTGGCATGTGCGCACTGGCCATAACGGGCGGGCTGATGAACGGCCCCGGCCCCAAGCTTGAGGGGCCATTGCGCACCATCCATCCGTGGATGAGCCGAGCGATGTATGCGGCCCTCGGCATCGTTGCAGCGCTGACGCTTTGGGCGCAAATCGGCGGCATGCCGGACCCGGGAACGCTCGCGAACTTGTATGTCTATCTGATCGCAGCCTCGGCGCTGCACGGCATTTTCCACCTTTGGCGGCACACAGCCCTGAACGATGGCGCGCTGCGCCGGATCACCCCCACAACAATGCATGGAATGCTATGACAGAGTTGCCAGACCTTTCGCGCGCGCCCGCACCCGTGGATCATCGATTTCCTTGCGACAACTGCGGGGCCGACTTTCGGTTCGATCCGGCGGCGGGCACGCTGACCTGCGATCACTGCGGCAACACCAGCAGCATCGAAGGGACACGCGCGCGCGCGCGCACTGCAATTGCGGAACTCGATTACCGCGCAGCTCTGGATGCCAACCTGCCCCAGACAGAAATCGAGGAAACCCGCGTTTCCATCTGCCCCAACTGCGCCGCACAAGTGGAATTCGACGCCGATATCCACGCCTCGGAATGTCCGTTTTGCGCGACACCCGTTGTGACCAACACAGGCGCGCATCGCCATATCAAACCACGCGGAGTTCTCCCCTTTGCACTCAGTGAACCAGAGGCGCACGCCTCTATGAACGAGTGGCTGGGCGGGCTGTGGTTCGCGCCCAACGGGCTGCAGGCCTATGCCCGCAAAGGGCGCAGCCTGCAGGGCATCTATGTGCCATACTGGACCTTCGATGCAGACACGCGCAGCGCCTATACGGGCGAACGGGGCACGGTCTATTATGAAACGCGCACCGTTATGCGCGACGGCGATCCGACGCAGGTGCAAGTGGCCAAGGTGCGATGGGCGCGCACACGCGGAAAGGTTGCGCGGTTCTTTGACGATGTGCTGGTGCTCGGGTCGACCTCACTGCCCAAACGGTTCACCAACGCTCTGGAGCCTTGGGATCTGAGTGCGCTCCAGCCTTACGCCCCCGAATTTCTGGCCGGGTTCCGGGCCGAAGGGTACTCGGTTGAACTGAAAGACGCCTTTGGCGAGGCGCGTGTCTACATGGATCACGTGATTGCGCGCGACATCCGGTTCGACATCGGCGGGGATCGCCAACGCATCCACACGGTCGACACGAAACTGGGGGCCGTGACCTTTAAACACATCCTCCTGCCCGTCTGGCTGGCGGCCTATAAGTATCGCGGCGACACCTACCGCTTTGTGGTTAACGGACGTACCGGGCGGGTGCAGGGCGAACGCCCGTATTCCAAGGGCAAGATCGCACTTGCCGTACTGGCAGGACTGCTTGTGGCCGGGGCCATCGGCTATGCACTGGCGATGCAAGGATGAATGAGTATGACACGCTTCTGGGCCTGCTGCGCGCCCGCTATTCATGCCGTGCCTTTCTGGGGAAACCCGTGCCGCGCGACACTGTTGAACAGATCGTGGGCGCTGCGCGGCACGTCCCCAGTTGGTGCAATGCCCAGCCGTGGGATCTGATCGTGACCAGCGGGGCCGCCACCGACGCCTTTCGCGACACGCTTTATGACACGGCGTTGACGACGGCCCCTGCCCCTGATCTGCCATGGCCCGATGGCTATCCCGGCATCTATGGGGACCGGCGGCGGGCCTGTGGCTATCAGCTTTATGACGCTGTCGGTGTGACCAAAGGCGACCGTGCAGCCTCCGGCAAACAGATGATGGAAAACTACCGCCTGTTCGGAGCACCACACGTCGCTATCGTGACGGCACCAACGGCCCTTGGCCCCTATGGGGCGATGGACACCGGCGGATTTGTCACTGCATTTTGCCTCGCTGCGCAAGCCGTCGGGGTTGCCACAATCCCTCAGGCAGCCATCGCGGCACAAGCCCCGTTTGTGCGCCAGCATTTCGATATCAGCGCGGACCGCATGATCCTCTGCGCGATCTCGTTCGGCTATGCAGACCAGGATCATCCTGCCAACCAATTCCGTACAGACCGGGCCGAGGTCGACGATATCATGGACTGGAGAGACACATGAGGGCGCTGCTTCAGCGGGTCAGCCACGCACAGGTGGATGTAGACGGCGAAACCGTGGGGCAATGCGGACCGGGGCTGCTAATCCTTGTCTGCGCAATGCCCGGCGATGATACCAACACCGCACTCGCACTGGCCAACAAAGTGTCCAAGCTGCGCCTGTTCAAGGACGAGGCAGGCAAAATGAACCTGTCGATCCTGCAAACCAAAGGGAGCGCATTGGTGGTCAGCCAGTTCACCTTGGCCGCCGACACCTCACGCGGAAACCGACCCGGTTTTTCGGGCGCTGCGGGACCGGGCGAGGCCGAAACGCTGTATCTGCAATTCGCCAATAATTTGCGCGATCTCGGCGTTGCGACCGAGACAGGAAAATTCGGCGCGGACATGGCAGTGTCGTTGGTGAATGACGGGCCAGTGACGATCTGGTTGGATACGGATGTGAGTTAGGGTTGGTGGTCTGCTGAGCGGACAAGGACGAAGCCGCTGCCGCGGCAATGGCGCTTTTTGCAGGTGTTCTGCGCTGACTTTGGCCGTGTGCATTTTGAGATTTAGCGAACCTGTCTGACGATTGAGGCTTCTCAATCAACGGACAGGAGAGTTTCCATGACACATGAGAAGATGAGCCGGCTACGTGAGCGGATGATGGAAGACATGCGCATCCACGGGATGGGCGACAAAGCTCAGAAGGCACATATTAGAGCGGTTAAGCACTTCGCCGGATTCTTGAAGCGATCCCCGGACACCGCCACGCCGGACGATCTGCGCGCCTATCAACTGCACATGACTGATACCGAGGTCACGCCACCGACGTTCAACGCGCGGATCATGGCACTGCGGTTTCTGTTCGGCACGACCTGCGACCGTGAAGATATGAAGCGCTACATGCAGTTCCGAACGCAGCCACGCCGACTTCCGACAGTTCTCAGTATTGAAGAGGTGTCCGAAGTTATTGCCGCGGCTCCTGGGCCGGGACTTAAATACCGCGCGGCGCTGAGCATTTCTTATGGCGCTGGATTGCGGGCATCGGAGGTTTGCAGTCTCAAAGTCAGTGATATCGACAGCGATCGGATGCTGATCCATGTTGATGAGGGCAAAGGCGGCAAGGACCGGAAGGTGATGCTGTCGCCTGACCTATTGGACCTGCTACGCAACTACTGGCGCGAGGCGCAGCCTGCAGGATGGTTGTTTCCCGGCAAACCTAAGATCAATCCTATCTCAGCACGGCAGTTGAGCCGGGCGTTCAATTCGGCCAAGCATGTGGTCGGCATTTCCAAGCCTGCGACTTTGCATACGTTGCGCCACAGCTTTGCAACGCATCTGCTCGAAGCCAATATCGACGTGCGGGTCATCCAGGTATTGCTCGGCCACGCCAAGTTGAGCACGACAGCGCGCTACACCCACGTTGCCACCAAAACCATCAGGGACACGCCCAGCCCGTTTGAGGCGCTCAAGAAGCTGAACATCGACGGCCTGCGCGACCGACCGGGATAAGCCTCGGCCAATTGGCCAAATCCAAGCTGGAGATTGCTGACATCTTCCGCACCCATGGTCCTGCGTGGCGGGGGGCCAATGCTGGGCATGTCAGTCTGTCCCAGCTCAAAGTGATGTCCTCCATTGAGGCCTGCCGAACCGAGGCGCTCGGCGGGCATGTGGCCGCGTGCACCAAATGCGATCACCAACATATCGCTTACAACTCGTGCAAGAACCGCCACTGTCCCAAATGTCAGGGACCGGCAGCACGTGACTGGATGGCGGCACGAGCTGAAGATCTGTTGCCCGTGGAATACTTCCATGTGGTGTTCACGCTGCCGGCCGAGATCGCCCGTATCGCATATTGGAACAAGCGCGCCGTCTATGGCCTGCTTTTTAAGGCATCGGCAGAAACAGTGACGACCATCGCCGCCGATCCCAAACGCCTCGGCGCGAAGGTTGGCATGACCAGCGTTCTGCACACTTGGGGATCGGCGCTGACCCATCATCCGCACATTCATATGATCGTTCCGGGCGGAGGGCTGTCGCCCGATGGCAAGACGTGGATCGCGTGCAAGCCTGGGTTCTTTCTGCATGTGCGGGTGTTGTCGCGATTGTTACGACGTCTGTTCATTGAGGGGTTGCTGGCTTTGCACCGTGCGGGTGAACTCAGCTTCTACGGCGATCTGGCTGGGTTGAATGAAGCTGATGCCTTCGCCGCCTGGCTGGCACCATTCCGTAAAATAGAATGGGTGGTTTATGCCAAACCACCCTTCGGCGGACCCGAAGCCGTACTCGCCTATCTCAGCCGATATACCCACCGCGTCGCGATCTCAAACAGCCGCCTGGTCAGCGCCGATGCCGACACCGTCGCGTTCCAATGGAAAGATTATCGCGTCAAAAACGGTGACCGCCGATGCGTCATGCGCCTTTCCACATCTGAGTTCATCCGCCGCTTTCTCATCCATGTGCTGCCGGACAGGTTCCACCGCATCCGTCATTATGGTCTGCTCGCCAGTTCAACCCGCAAGGCCAATATAGTAAAGGTTCGGATCTTACTCGGCGCACAAGCTCCCAGACAAGATGACCCGTCAGTCACCGAGACCATCCCGCTCACATTGTCCGAACCATGCCCCGACTGCGGCGGGAAGATGCGCATCATCGAGACTTTCCGACGCGGCCAGAAACCGCAATCCCGCTCACCACCACGAAAGGCGGCAGCTTGATGAGATGCACGTCACTATCCCACGGCTATAGCCTGAACAGCATCGCTTTCCGGGCCAATACAGGCATGTCTCAAGCGGAGTCTATAACGTTCAGCGCGCAGCAATTGCACCGAACGGACCTTGCAAACGATGTGCAGATACCTCGGATTGGTGCCCGAACCAGAAAACCCTCATCACCTTGGATTAATCACCGCAGGGTCAGATCGATGCTTTCCCCATAGGGCTCAGTCAGACCACACGGCTTCCTCCTAGTCATGTTTTCCAACGCGGGCCACCGTCGCACCAAAACGAAAACCTGCGCTCAGGCCCGCATCGAAAAACCTTTAAC
>ENA-OQVM01000211-OQVM01000211.1-marine-metagenome-genome-assembly--contig:-NODE-211-length-95906-cov-5.655084_pt1 | contig 95906 bp, 90 predicted proteins | sample MGYA00237776_ERZ505498 | MGnify/ENA primary metagenome ERZ505498 (study PRJEB26159, sample SAMN06265151) | marine metagenome | isolation source: Helgoland LTER site | place: Germany:Helgoland, sampling... | reverse complement strand
GGCGTGCGCTACGAGGGCGAGTTCCGCAATGCCAAACACCACGGCAAAGGTGTGATGCAATCACCCGGCGGATACGAGTACAAAGGCGACTGGATCGACGGCATCAAACAAGGGATGGGAGTGATCACCTATCCCGATGGGGCCGTTTATGACGGACAGATCGAAAACGGGGTGCGCCAGGGCACTGGCACGCTGACCATGCCGGACGGGCTGATCTATGTCGGGCTTTGGAACAACGGCCAGATCGACGGTGCGGGCACACTGACCCAACCCAACGGGGATGTTTACGAGGGCGATCTGGTATCAGGACGCCGCGAGGGCAAAGGCCGCGTCACCTATTCCAACGGCGACGTCTATGACGGGCAATTCGCCGACGACCGCCGTCACGGCCAAGGCACATTTATCGGCAACGACGGCTACACCTATACTGGCCAATGGGCCGCTGGCCAGATCGAGGGCAAAGGCCGCGTCACATACCCTGATGGAGCCGTATACGAGGGTGACTTCAAGGACGACCTCGCGGACGGCACGGGCAAGATCACCTATACAGATGGCTCTACTTACGAAGGTGACTGGATCGCTGGCGTGATCGAAGGCACTGGCAAAGCGACTTACCCCAACGGCGTTATCTACGAGGGCGGCTTTAAAAACGCGCGAAACCACGGGCAAGGCGTGATGACCTATGCCGATGGCTACCGCTATGAGGGCGAATGGCTGGACGGACAACGCCACGGAATGGGCGCTGTAACGTATCCCGACGGAACAACCTACGTAGGCCAGTTCGAGGCAGGCCAACGCCATGGAACCGGCAAGATCGTCATGGCCTCCGGCTTTGTCTATGACGGGGCATGGACGCGCGGTGAAATTGACGGTCAGGGCGTCGCCACCTATGCCAACGGCGACGTGTACGAAGGCACCTTTAGAAACGGCAAGCGGCAGGGCACCGGCACGATGCGCTATGCAACCGGCGAAGAAGCCACAGGCGATTGGGACAGCGGCGCATTGAACGAGGGCGGCTGATGCGTCCGCCTTGGTGGCTGGCGCTGCTGATCTGCGCGACACCCGCGTGGGCCGACTGGCAGTTTCTCGACACATGGACCGAACCTGTGCAGGATTTTCAGACCCGCGCCGCCACCGTCATAAATGATGCCGGGTATGAATTGTTCCTGTATCGCAACCCCATCGGGCGGGTTTACGTGTTGATCACCCTGCCCGACGGCACCGCTGATCTGCTGAGCGAGGGGCCTGTGGCCACCCTAACCCCCGAAGGTTTCCCGACAAAAACCATCGAAGCGCAAACCGAACGCGGCCGCGTCGTGGAATATGCCATCAGCACAGGGCGGATGCTGCGCGACCGGCTTTGGCACGGCGAAGGGCAGTCCCCTGCTTTTGGCACCTTCCGTGATCTGCTGGACGCCCCGAACCTGACAGCAACACTGTCATTGACGACCGGAGAAACGGAAACGACCACTTGGACGATGGACGGTGCAGGGAAACCGATCGCTCAGGCCTTGGGCGTATCCCAAGGCGGCGTACCCGCGGGCCAAGACTGGGAAGACGCCGCATCACAAGCGATGCTGGCGGCGATGACAGCATGCCAGTTCCCCAAGCTAGATATGATCTGTGTCCAAAAAATTTCAGATTGCGGAAGCAGGATCAGCGATGATCGCGACATTGAAGGGTTCAAGGCTTGTATCGCGGCAGAATAGCTAAATTAGCCACGATTCAACGCGAAGTGATAGACAAACCACACGTTTCTCAGCTACGCCCAGAAAACTGAGACAACAAGATGCGGAGGCCGGGCACATGGCAACAGATGGCACAACAGCGCACAGCGCGCCCGGCTGGTTTGTCCCTCCCGGCGACGGCGACAGCCTGGCCTGGGTCGTTCTGGTCATCGTGATCCTCGCGATTTATGGCATCGTGACGCTCTATGCGGCCTTTGATCGGTGGGCCGAACGGCGCGCCCACGGCACGCCACTGGCCAAGACGATCCCGACCCTTTTGACCATCGCGCTGCTGTACGAAATCTTTCCGCTGGCGCACTTCAACATACTGCTGCCTTTGACGGCGATCTTGATCGCCTTGATGGCCGACTGGTCCCGGTTTCACCTGAACACCACACATGACGAACATCCGTCAAATACAGCCGACGCCCCAGCCAAAGAGGGAGCCCAAGATGTTTGAACTCTTGTTCACGTCATTCCCGGTGGTCCTGCGCTATTTTCAACTCAAGCGGCGCGGCGAAGAAATGACCTTGTGGAACATGCGCGCAGCCCTGCTGGCATGGCTAAGCCTCGCGTTCGCGCTGTTCCTGACGATTTTCTACTTCCACCCCAAAAGCTACACGGGCATCGTACCGTTCCGCACGATTTCAGTCGTGGCACAGGCCAGCGGGCCAGTCACCGAAATCGACATCCTCAGCGGGCAATCCGTGGCCGAAGGCGACTTGCTGTTCCGCGTCGAGGACAGCAGCCAACAAGCCGCAGTTGCACAGGCACAGGCACAATTGAATCAAATTGATGCGGACGAAAACATGGCACGCGACCAATTGATCGTGGCCGAAGCTGCGGTGGAACAAGCCGTGGCAGAACGCGACAAACTGATTGTTGACCTTGAAAACGCGCAAACCTTGCTGGATCGCAATGTCGGGCGTGCTGATGACGTGCGGGCACTGGATGCCCAAGTGACCTCTGCCATGGCCGGCGTCACAGCAGCCAAAGCACAAGTCGATCTTGCTCGCGTTGACCTCGAAGAGGCGATCCCAGCAGCACGGCTCACCGCCCAAGCCACATTGCAAAGCGCACAGGCCGAACTCGACAAAACCGAAGTGCGCGCCTTTGCCAACGGCACTGTCACACAATTGGCCATGAGCCTAGGCAGCCCGGCCTCGACATTGGTTCTTAGCCCGGCAATGCTGATCATTCCGGACCGCGACGAAAAACACCCGGTGATCGTGATGGCCGGATTCTCGCAAGTGGCCCGCGCAACCCTCTACGAGGGAATGCCCGCCGAAGTGGCCTGCGAAAGCAACGCAAAAATGTCATTCCGCAACACAGTGCTGCCTGCACACGTTCGCGCGATTCAACCCGCCATTGCGGCAGGTCAGGTCGTGCCCGGCGGCATGATGCTGGAACCCAATAACCTTCAACAGCGGGGCTCGCTGGTCGCCTACCTTGATCTTGTTTACCCAGAACACAAAGACATCCTGCTGAACGGCAGCGGCTGTATGGTACAGACCTATACCGACAGATTGCCCGGATTTTTCGGCCATGTGATCAGCGCAACCGGCGTGATCAAGGCCGCAGGCCTGCGCATGAAAGTGTGGGGCGCGCTGGTGTCTGGTGTTGGGCTTGCCGGGGGTGGCAGTCACTGATGGCAAACCGGTGCTAAACCAGATCACCCGCTGACATACGGTCCAGAAACGCATCGGCATCTGCAATAACGGTGGCGCGTTTGTCCGCGTCCATCCGATCCCATGTGCGGTACATGTTGCCCATGCGCGCATTGTTCGAAAACCGATCCCTGTGCCGATCCAAAAAATGCCAATACAGCAGATTAAAAGGGCACGCCTGTGTGCTGGTTTTCACGCTGACCTTGTAATGGCATCCTTTGCAGTAATCCGACATGCGATTGATGTAGGCACCTGAACTGACATAAGGTTTAGACGCGATCACACCGCCATCCGCAAATTGCGACATGCCGACGACATTGGGGGCCTCGACCCATTCAAACGCATCGGCATACACGGCCAGATACCAATCCGACACCTCTGATGGATTTATCCCGGCGAGCAGGGCAAAGTTGCCCGTGACCATCAAACGCTGGATGTGGTGAGCATAGGCCTGTTCCTTGGTCTGGGCGACGGCCTTGGACACACAGCGCATCCGGGTTTCAGCCCCCCAGAAAAAGTCCGGCAAAGCACGATCGTGGTTCAGCCCGTTGCGGCGCGCATAATCCGGGCCCTCGCGGAAATAGATACCGCGCACATATTCGCGCCAGCCGATGACCTGCCGGATGAACCCTTCGGCTGCGTTGATGGGCACATCACCCGCCTTCCATGCGTCCTCGACTGCGCGGCAGACCTCCATCGCGTCAAGCAGACCGATGTTCAGGTACGGCGACACCAACGCGTGATACAGAAACTGATTGTCGGTCAACATCGCATCCTGATAATCGCCGAACTTTGCCAGCCCGTAGCGCACGAAATGAGCCAGCGCCTGAAGCGCCTGCCCCTGATCGGTCGCAAACCAAAACGGGCGTAGATCGCCGAAATGGTTGCCGAACCGGCGTTCCACCAGATCCAGCACATCATTGACGACATCGTCAGGGGTGAACTGCATGGGGCCGGAAAACGCGATATCGCCCGGGGCGGGTTTGCGGTTGTCGTGATCATAATTCCACTTACCCCCAGCGGGGTCCTTTCCCTCCATCAGCAACCCGGTCTTGCGGCGCATGTCCCGGTAAAAATACTCCATCCGCAGGGCTTTGCGCCCCTCCGCCCAATCGTCAAATTCAGCGTGGGATGCGATGAACCGATCATCCTCCAGCAGTGTCACCTGCAACGGGCAATCCTCTAGCGCCTCGATCAGGCGGAACTCGCCGGGGCGGGTGGCGATCACCTCCGATGCACCAAACTGTTCAGCGCGGCGGATCAACTCACCCGGGATCGACTGGGTGTTGTCCGTATCGTCCAGTTCAGAATAAGCGACCTGCCAGCCACTATCGCGCAATCGCGTGGCGAATTTGCGCATAGATGCAAGGATCAGCACAATCTTTTTAGGATGGTGCCCGACATAGCTGCCCTCTGATCCGACTTCGGCCATTACAACCACATCGCGCGCTTTGTCCGCCTGACCCAAGGCGGCGACGCTTTCGCTCAATTGATCGCCAAGGATCAGGATCAGCCGGGTCACCACACCACCTCTGCGCCCGAATAATCAAAAAACTTGCCAGTCTGCCCCGGTGTCAGCGCAGACATCACAGCAATCAGATTGTCCGCGGCCTCGGTCGCCGGAACGGCAGGGTGGCGATCCAGATATTTCGCAGTAAACGGCGTGGCAACTGTTCCCGGGTGCAAGGCAATGACAGCCGCCTGTTTGTGCGTGCGCGCCAATTCAATGGCGGCGGTATGCGTGATCTGGTTCACCGCCGCCTTCGCACTGCGATAGCTGATCCAGCCACCATACAGATTGTCACCAATCGATCCCACACGGGCCGACAAAACAGCCAACACAGACGGGCGGTCGCGTGGCAGCAAGCTGTGGGCATGAGACAGCACCAGCGCCGGGCCAATCGCATTCAACGCGAACTGATCGGCCATTGCCTTGGCATCCAGCCCCTTGATCGTCTTTTCAGGCGAAGCTCCGGCAATCTCCAATGCGCCGGTGGCCACGACAACGCGGTCATAGGGACCGCGCCCCGCCAGATGCTGCGCCACCGATGCGGCATCCGTGACATCAAACCCATCAACCGAACGCGACAAACGATCCACATCAGCGCCTTGCGCCGCAAACCGATCCACCAGCGCCGACCCGATGCCGCCCGACGCTCCAATAATTAAAACTCTATTCATATCCGCTTACTTAGACGGCTCAAACGATCCATCAACTTCATCTCGCCAAATAAACTCCTCCCAGAGGGCCGATCCGCCAAATAGAGCGCCGCCAGAAAATCCGGACTTCCCATTTGCCAAAGGCGCGGTATAACTACGACCATGTTGACCGTCACACATATCCCTAGCGCACGCCTTTCTGGCGCGCTTGGCCGTGGCCTCCTGCTCCTAATTCGCCTCTGAGCGCAGCCGGTTGGCGCGCCCGCTCAGAGGATAGCCCGCGCGCCAAAGGCTTCAGGACCAGACTTCAAAAAGAGATACCAAAATGACCCAGGACGATACCACACAAGATCGCGTTGTGATCTTTGACACCACGCTGCGCGACGGCGAACAATCCCCCGGCGCAACCATGACCCACGCCGAAAAGCTCGAAATCGCGGGCCTGCTGGACGATATGGGCGTAGACATCATCGAAGCCGGGTTTCCCATCGCATCGGAGGGAGATTTCAACGCGGTCAGCGAGATTGCCAAGAACGCCACCAACTCGGTGATCTGCGGACTGGCGCGCGCTCAACTTGGTGACATCGACCGCTGTTGGGAGGCGGTCAAGCACGCCAAACGCCCCCGCATTCATACGTTCATCGGCACCTCGCCCCTGCACCGCGCCATTCCGAACCTGACCATGGACGAGATGGCCGAACGGATTGAACAGACCGTCAGCCATGCGCGCAACCTGTGTGACAACGTGCAATGGTCGCCCATGGATGCGACGCGCACTGAACTCGATTATCTGTACCGCGTTGTCGAAATCGCGATCAAATCGGGCGCGACCACAATCAATATTCCCGACACTGTCGGCTACACCGCCCCCCGCGAAAGCGCGGAGCTGATCCGCAATCTGATCGAAAACGTGCCCGGCGCGGACGATGTGATCTTTGCCACGCACTGCCACAACGATCTTGGCATGGCGACGGCCAACTCTCTCGCTGCGGTCGAAGCGGGGGCGCGCCAAATCGAATGCACGATCAACGGTCTGGGCGAACGTGCCGGCAATACCGCGTTGGAAGAGGTCGTGATGGCGCTCAAGGTGCGCAACGACATAATGCCGTTCCGCACCGGTATCGACAGCACCAAGATCATGAACATCTCGCGCCGCGTCGCGACTGTCAGCGGCTTTCCCGTGCAGTTCAACAAGGCGATCGTGGGCAAGAACGCCTTTGCCCACGAATCCGGCATCCACCAAGACGGCATGCTGAAAAACGCCGAGACGTTCGAGATCATGCGCCCCGAAGATGTGGGTCTGACCGAAACGAATATCGTCATGGGCAAGCATTCGGGCCGCGCCGCCCTGCGTTCCAAGCTCGAAGACCTCGGCTTTGAACTGGGCGACAACCAGCTCAAGGACGTCTTTGTGCGCTTCAAGGCGCTGGCCGACCGCAAAAAGGAAATCTACGAAGATGACCTGATCGCGCTGATGCGCACCACGACCGACCCCCAAGAAGACCGGATCAAGCTGGTGTCCATGCGTGTGATCTGCGGCACTGATGGGCCCCAAGAGGCGCAAATGGTTCTTGATATCGACGGCACCGAACACGGCACGACGCAAACGGGCGACGGCCCCGTCGATGCCTCGTTCAACGCGATCAAGGCGCTGGTTGAACATTCCGCACGCCTTCAGCTGTACCAAGTGCATGCCGTGACCGAAGGGACCGACGCCCAAGCCACAGTATCTGTGCGCATGGAAGAAGACGGGCGGATCGTCACGGGCCAGTCCGCTGACACGGATACTGTCGTCGCCAGCACGCGCGCCTATATCCACGCGCTGAACCGCCTGCTGGTGCGGCGTGAAAAGACAGGGAGCGACAAACGCGAGGTCAGCTACAAAGACGTCAGCTGACCGCGCCACAAGGGTCCACGGCCCCGATCTCAGAGATGCCGCACTGATGCGCGGCATCTCTTTTGATCTTTGCGACTTTCAACGCTAAGTTACACAGACAAACAACAGGACAATTTCATGCGTTTTTTATCTGCTGTCATGGCGGCGACCCTGCTTTTGCCGACGGTCGCGTTTTCTCAAACACTCGACAAAATCAAAGAGTCCGGCGAATTCGTCGTTGGCTTTCGTACCGATGCGGCACCTTTGTCGTTCCTTGCCGATACAGGCCCACAAGGGTATTCGGTTGAGCTTTGCGCGCGCTTGGCTGCCAATATCGCGAACACCATTGGCCTAGACACGATGGACGTCGTGTTTGAACCTGTCACCACCGAGAACCGTTTTGAAAAAGTCGCCAATGGCGAAGTTGATTTGCTGTGCGGTGCTGCGACAATCACGCTGTCACGCCGCGCAATTGTCGACTTTTCCGCACCCACATATGTTGATGGCACAACGGTCGCCCTCAAAGTTGGCGCGCCAGAATCATTCGAAGAACTGGCAGGTGAGAAAATCGGTGTCCGCAGCGGCACCACAACTCTTGATGCGCTGAAAAACAGCCTCGCATCCTCAAACATTGAAGCCGAAATCGTCGAATTTGATGACCACGCCGCTGGCATGGCAGCTTTGGACTCCGATGCCGTGACTGCATATTTTGCTGATCAATCCATTTTGATGAATCTGGTTAAATCACGGGTTGATGCATCATCATTCAAAGTGTTCGACAGAATCCTGACGGTCGAAAAACACGGTCTGGCGATGCGCCGTGGCGACACCGATTTCCGCCTCGCCGTTGATACAGGCCTGTCAGCCCTGTTTGCGCAAGGTGCCGTTGCCGAAACTTTTAAAAACACGATCCGCGGCGCACAGCCCGGCTTTGCGCTTGAGGCGTTGTTTCTGTTGTCGCCAACGCTGCCCTAAACAAACAACACTTTCAGACGACAGGCCCGTGCAGCTTTGTTCGGGCCTGTCGCACAAAAGCGGATGGGCATTTCTATCTTCTTGGTCAGCGCTGTGATCAGCGCAATGGCGCTTGCTGTCTTCGGAATACGGCCTTTCACCCGACCAAACCGAGCCCTATAAGACCACAGTTACACGTGCCGCGACTCGCGGTGAAAAACTGCATTCGAGGTGCACAGCAGATGTCTATTTTCGGAAGTCTTCGCGGGTTGTTCTCGTCAGATATGGCGATCGACCTGGGCACTGCAAACACCTTGATTTACGTCAAGGGCAAGGGCGTCGTTTTGTCGGAACCCTCTGTTGTGGCTTACCACATCAAGGACGGCGTTAAAAAAGTGCTCGCCGTGGGCGAGGACGCGAAACTGATGCTGGGCCGCACGCCCGGTAGCATCGAAGCGATCCGGCCCATGCGCGAGGGCGTCATCGCCGACTTTGACACCGCCGAAGAGATGATCAAACATTTCATCCGCAAGGTTCACAAACGCTCGACCTTTTCCAAACCCAAAATCATCGTCTGTGTGCCTCATGGTGCGACCCCCGTGGAAAAACGCGCCATTCGCCAGTCGGTTCTGTCTGCTGGTGCGCGGCGCGCAGGCTTGATCGCCGAACCGATCGCAGCGGCCATCGGCGCAGGCATGCCCATTACAGACCCCACAGGCAACATGGTCGTGGACATCGGCGGCGGCACGACCGAAGTTGCCGTGCTGTCCCTTGGTGACATCGTTTACGCCCGTTCCGTGCGCGTCGGTGGCGACCGTATGGACGAAGCGATCATTTCCTACCTGCGCCGTCAGCAAAACCTGCTGGTGGGTGAAACCACGGCCGAGCGGATCAAGACGTCTATCGGCACCGCCCGCATGCCCGACGACGGGCGCGGCACCTCGATGCAAATCCGAGGCCGTGACCTGCTGAACGGCGTGCCAAAGGAAATCGAAGTGACGCAGGCCCAGATCGCAGAGGCGCTGGCCGAACCCGTCCAGCAAATCTGCGAGGCGGTGATGACCGCCCTTGAAACCACCCCGCCAGATCTCGCGGCAGACATTGTGGATCGCGGTGTGATGCTGACGGGCGGCGGTGCGTTGCTGGGCGATCTGGATCTGGCACTGCGCGAACAAACCGGGCTGGCCGTTTCCATCGCTGATGAATCGCTGAACTGCGTGGCCTTGGGCACTGGCAAGGCACTGGAATACGAAACCCAACTGCGCCACGCCATCGACTACGACAGTTAACGCGCACTGATGCGTCGTTTCCCTCGCTGGCAAACCGGCGCGCAAACAGTTGACTTGCCCCAAATGGGCAAATCGCAGACGATCAGCCAAACGCGACCCCAGTGAGGTGAAACACCTTGGCCAAGGACCGCACACATGTGGACTATGCTGGCCCGCTTCGGCGGCTGACCTTGGCTGTGCTGGCGTTGGTTTTGCTGGGGACATTCTTGCTCTGGCGGATCGACAGCCCGCGGGTTGAACGGTTTCGGGCACAAGTGACCGACCAGATCGTGCCCAACCTTGATTGGGCCATGGCCCCGATCACGGGCACCATCAACCTGGTGCGCGATTTCCAAAGCTATCGGCGGATCGCGGAACAAAACACTGAATTGCGGCGCGAATTGCGCCAGATGCAGGCCTGGAAAGAAGCCGCCTTGCAGCTGGAACAGGAAAACGCGCGGCTGCTGGATTTGAACAACGTACGCCTTGATCCGCGGTTGACCTATATCACCGGCGTCGTGCTGGCCGACAGCGGATCGCCCTTCCGACAATCGGTGCTGTTGAACGTCGGTGCACGGGACGGCATCGTCGAGGGATGGGCGACGATGGACGGGATCGGCGTCGTTGGGCGTATTTCCGGCGTCGCGCAAAACACGGCGCGGGTGATTATGGTCACCGACGCCTCAAGCCGTATTCCGGCCGTCATCCAACCATCTGGCCAACGCGCAATTGTTGCGGGCGACAACTCGGCAGCGCCCCCGATCGACTTTCTGGAAAACCCAGATCTTGTGCGACCCGGCGACAGGGTTGTGACCAGCGGCGACGGCGGTGTATTTCCCGCCGGACTGCTGCTGGGTCAGGTCGCCGCTGATCCTGGCGGTCGGTTGCGCGTGCGGCTGGCTGCTGATTACGAACGGCTCGAATTTTTGCGCGTCTTGCGGCACTATGGAACGGAACCCGTATCTGATGCGGGCGGCGTTTTGGGAACAGATCCCACACCGCAATTGACCCAAGACACAACACCCGAGCTGACGGAGGTGACGGAATGAACGATCAAGCCCCCTCTCGGCTCTGGGTGATGCGCCTTGCGTTCTCGTTTCTGGTGCTGACGATCCTGTTCTTGCACCTGTTGCCATTGCAAACGGCGACAGGTGGGCTGATCTGGCCTGACTTTGTGTTGTGCTTTGCGATGGCGTGGTCGGTCCGGCGGCCCGAATATGTGCCTGCCGTTCTACTGGCCGTCGTCTTTCTGCTGTCTGATCTACTGCTGCAACGGCCACCGGGCCTCTGGGCGCTGCTTGCCTTGATTGCGTGCGAAAAAGTGAAATCGCAATCGCGTGGGCTGCGGGATGCGACCCTTGTCGCTGAAATGGTATCCGTTGCCATGTGGATCATTGGGGTCAGCATTGCCTACCGTGTGATCTTGGCGATTTTTGTGGTGGATGGGACACCCATTGGACCGGCCGCAATTCAAATTCTGGTCACCGTGATGGCCTACCCATTGGTGGTTGCCGCCTCTCATGGGCTGTTCGGGGTGCGCAAGGCCGCCCCGAATGAACTGGGCAGCAAAGGGGTCAGATCATGAAACGCCCCCGCATCGACACCGAAGCCAGCCACAAGATGATCTCGCGCCGCGCCGCCATCCTGGGGGGTGCGCAACTTATTTTTGTTGGCGCACTGGGCGCGCGAATGCAGTTTCTGCAAGTTGATCAGGCCGACCAGTTCCGTCTGTTGGCCGAAGAAAACCGGATCAACATCCGCATCATCCCCCCATCGCGCGGCGAAGTGTTTGACCGCAACGGGGTGCCACTGGCGCGCAACGCGCCCAGCTACCGGATCGTCATCGTTCAAGAAGATGCGGGCGAAATAGAGGCCGTGCTGGAACGTCTTGGCAAGGTTGTGCCGCTGGATCCGACCGAAGTCGAACGCGCCATGGCTGAAATGAAACGTTCTGCCCCGTTCCTGCCGATCACAATCGCAGACGAAGTGTCGTGGGACGACCTGAGCCGCGTGTCCGTGAACGCCCCTGCCCTGCCCGGCGTCACGCCCGAAGTCGGGCTAAGCCGCGTTTACCCGCTCGGTTCAGACTATGCACACGTGCTGGGCTATGTTGGCCCAGTCAGTGACTACGACCTTGAACGGCTCGAAGACCCGGATCAGCTGCTGCGCATCCCCCGATTTCAGATCGGCAAAGTCGGGATCGAGGCCAAGGCAGAAAACCTGCTGCGCGGCAAAGGCGGGGCCAAACGGGTCGAAGTCAACGCAACTGGCCGCGTCATGCGTGAACTTGATCGTCGCGAGGGCACGGCAGGCGCCGACCTGCAGCTGACCATCGATTCCAAACTGCAAAGCTATGTGCAGGCCCGCCTGACAAACGAAAGCGCAAGCGCGGTCGTCATGGATGTCACCAACGGTGACCTGTTGGCGATTTCATCCGCCCCCACATACGATCCCAACCTGTTCGTGCGCGGGATTTCAACCCGCGACTACGCCGCCCTGACCGAAAACAAATACCGGCCTCTGGCCTCGAAATCCGTGCAAGGGGCCTATCCGCCGGGTTCGACCTTCAAAATGATAACGGCCATGGCCGCACTCGAAGAAGGGCTGATAGGGCCTAATGACCGTGTCTATTGCCCGGGCCACCTCGAAGTATCGGGGCGCCGGTTTCACTGCTGGAAACGCGCCGGGCATGGTTGGGTCGATCTGCAAAACTCGCTGAAACAGTCCTGCGATGTCTATTATTACGATCTGGCCCTAAAAGTCGGCATCGAGAAGATATCAGCCATGGCCAATCGGTTCGGGCTGGGTGTGCGCCACGATGTGCCGATGTCGGCGGTGGCCCAAGGACTGACACCGACCAAGGACTGGAAACTGCGCAACCATGCTGCCGATTGGGTGATCGGGGACACGGTGAATGCCTCGATCGGGCAAGGGTTTATGCTGGCCTCTCCGCTGCAGTTGGCGGTCATGACGGCACGTCTGGCCAGCGGCAACGACGTCAGGCCCCGCTTGATAAAATCCGTCGACGGTGTCGAAGAACCCGATGGCGGCGGCACCAGCATGGGGATGAATGAAAACAACCTGCGCAAGATGCGGCGGGCCATGTTCGATGTGGTCAATGACCGTCGCGGGACCGGCTATGGCAGTCGCATCATCGACGATGCAATGCGCATGTCCGGCAAGACGGGCACGGCGCAGGTGCGCAACATCAGTGCCGCCGAACGCGCGCGCGGTGTCACCCGCAATCAGGACCTGCCATGGGAACGGCGCGACCACGCGTTGTTTGTGAACTTTGCACCCCACGACAATCCCAAATATGCGGTGGCCGTTGTCGTCGAACATGGCGGCGGCGGATCAACCGCAGCGGCACCCATCGCGCGTGATGTGACCCTTCAGGCGCTCTATGGTGGCCCCCCCCCGCTCGAGGCTTACCCAACCAAGGATCGCGACCGCATCCGCGAACAACAACGCGTGCTGCGCAGTATTGAACCCCTTGCCAATATCAACGGCAAGGATCAGGCATGAGTTATCTTGAGTATAACGCCAAATATGTGCCCACCGGGCTGCGCAAGATTTTCTATCTGAACTGGCCCTTGGCACTGCTGCTTGCCGCCGTTGCGGGTGTTGGGTTTCTTATGCTCTACTCTGTTGCGGGCGGATCGTTCAGCCCATGGGCCGAACCACAGATGAAACGGTTTGCCGCCGGATTCGTGCTGATGGTGATGGTGGCGATGGTGCCCACATGGTTCTGGCGCAATATGGCATCGGTGGGCTATCTGGGATCGCTGCTGTTGCTTTTGGCAGTGGAATTCTTTGGCTCTGTCGGGATGGGTGCGCAGCGCTGGATCGACCTTGGGTTCATGCGCCTGCAACCATCCGAATTGATGAAAGTGACGCTGGTGCTGGTGCTGGCCGCCTATTATGATTGGCTGCCCACAGCGCGCAAATCGCGACCGCTGTGGGTGCTGCTGCCTGTGCTTCTCATTTTGCTGCCGACGGCTCTGGTTCTGCGTCAACCCGACCTTGGCACGTCCATCTTGTTGATGGCGGCGGGCGGCGGGCTGATGTTTCTGGCCGGGGTACACTGGGCCTATTTCGCGGCCGTACTGACAGCAGGCGTGGGATTGATCACCGCTGTGCTGCAATCACGCGGCACCGACTGGCAACTACTGCAAGACTACCAATTCCGACGCATCGACACGTTTCTTGATCCGTCGTCTGACCCGCTTGGATCGGGCTATCACATCACCCAGTCCAAAATCGCACTGGGATCAGGGGGCTGGACTGGGCGCGGGTTCATGCAAGGCACACAAAGCCGTCTGAACTTTTTGCCCGAAAAGCACACCGATTTCATCTTTACGACACTGGCCGAAGAATTCGGGTTCATCGGGGCGTTTTCCCTTCTCGCCCTTTATGCGCTGATCATCATCTTCTGTGTCGTGTCCGCGCTGGCCAACAAGGATCGGTTTTCATCGCTTCTGACACTTGGCATCGCGCTGAATTTCTTTCTGTTCTTTGCGGTCAACATGTCGATGGTCATGGGCCTTGCGCCCGTTGTCGGCGTGCCGTTGCCACTGGTCAGTTATGGGGGATCAGCGATGCTGGTCCTGATGCTCGCCTTTGGCCTCGCCCAAAGCGCACATGTCCACCGTCCCCGCTAAGGAATCGCAAATGGCTCTCTTTCACCTCGCCTTCAATGTCGCCGATCTGGACGAGACCCGCGCCTTTTATGGGGGGCTCTTGGGATGCACCGAAGGGCGCAGTACCGACACATGGGTCGATTTCGACTTTTTCGGCCATCAACTGTCCTGCCATCTGGGCACGCCATTTGCATCGGCCCCCACGGGCAAGGTCGGTGATCACGATGTGCCAATGCCGCATTTCGGCGCTGTCCTGCCAATGAGCGAATGGCGCGCACTGGCCGACAAGCTGACAGCGCGCGGTGTCGACTTTATCCTCGCCCCCCAAATCCGGTTCGAAGGAGCGCCGGGCGAGCAAAGCACGATGTTCTTCACCGATCCCGCAGGCAACCCGATCGAGATCAAGGGCATGGCAGACCTGAACGGAGCCTTTGCAACATGAGCGTCAACGTCCTTTTCGCCGCCACACAATCGCGTTGGTCAGAATACGAAACGCCGCTGCGGACCGCCATTGCGGATGCAGGGATGGATGCCAACATTGCCACAGACATTGCGCCAGATCAGGTAGATTACATCGTTTACGCGCCAAACTCGGACCTACAGGATTTTACGCCCTACGTCCGCGCCAAGGCCGTGTTGAATCTTTGGGCTGGTGTCGAGGCGATCGTGACAAACCCGACGCTTCACGTGCCACTCGCGCGCATGGTCGATCCGGCGTTGACCCAAGGGATGGTGGAATGGGTCACGGGGCACATCCTGCGGCTGCATCTGGGGATGGATGCCCATATCAACGCAAGCCCCGGCACATGGGAACCAAAGGCACCGCCGCTGGCCTTTGATACACGCGTCACAATACTGGGCCTTGGTGAACTCGGGGCCGCCTGCGCCACCGCGCTCGCAACCTTCGGCTTTGACGTCGCAGGATGGAGCCGCTCACCCAAGGACGTCCATGGCGTCACTTGTTTCTCAGGGCCACAAGGCCTCGATGCGGCCCTGCAACGCGCCGATTACTGCGTTCTGCTGCTGCCCAGCACTGCGGCGACCGAAAACACACTGAACGCACGCACACTCGCGCTGATGCCCAAGGGCGCGCGCATCCTGAACCCCGGACGTGGGCCACTGATCGACGATGATGCGCTCTTGGGCGCGCTCAACGCTGATCACATCGGGCATGCAACGCTTGACACATTCCGCATCGAACCACTGCCCACAGACCATCCGTTCTGGACGCACCCAAAGGTCACGGTCACGCCCCACGTCGCCTCAGAAACGCGCGCAGCCTATTCGGCCAAAACCATCGCCGAAAACATACGGCGCGGCGAAGCAGGCGAACCCTTCATCTACCTCGTGGACCGCGGCGCGGGGTACTGACCCCGCCCCCTTGCCTGTTTCAAAAACCTTGGTGCAGGCCGCGGGCCAGGGGGCAAAGCCCCCCTATCCTGAATAAATCGCGTGGCGCAGCCTGCTTCAGATCAGGCGGCCAACCCACGGCCCTTCAGCAACGCCTCGACCCCCGGCAATCGTCCGCGAAACGCAGTGTACAACTCGCCCGCATCCACGGAGCCGCCGGTGCTCAAAATATGGGACTCAAGCGCTTGCGCCTGTTCGCGATCAAACGGGCCACCCGCCTCTTCAAACGCGGCAAATGCGTCAGCATCCATCACTTCGGACCACATGTAGCTGTAATACCCAGACGAATACCCATCACCTGCAAACACGTGGGCAAAGTGGGGCGTGGCATGACGCATCGAAATTGCGGCTGGCATACCCAACGCCTCCAATACCTCGGCCTGCATGGCCATGGGATCGGCCGGGGCGGCCCGATCGTGAAACGCCAGATCGACAAGGGCCGAAGCGACATATTCTACAGTCTGGAACCCCATGTCATAGGTGGCCGCCGCCAACACGTTGTCCAACAGCGCCTGCGGCATCGCCTCGCCTGTTTCGGCATGGAAGGCAAATTCACGCAACACCTCGGGCACTTCCAGCCAGTGTTCATAAAGCTGGCTGGGCAATTCCACAAAATCGCGCGCCACTGACGTGCCACTCACCGACTCGTACGTCACATCCGACAACATCTGATGCAGGGCGTGGCCAAATTCGTGAAACAAGGTGCGCGCGTCATCATAGCTCAACAAGGCGGGATCGCCCTTGGCAAAGTTGCAGACGTTGATGACCACCGGGGCCTGCACATCCGGGAATTTCGCCTGCGCGCGCATCGCAGAACACCACGCCCCGGATCGTTTCGATCCGCGTGCGAAATAGTCCCCGATGAACACCGCAACGTGGGCCCCGTTCCGGGTCACTTCCCACGCCCGGCAATCGGGATGATACAGCGGTATGTCCAGCGGCTTGAATTCCAACCCGAACAGACGGGTGGCACAGGAAAACGACGCCTCTATCATCTTTTCCAATTGGAAATAGGGTTTGACCTCGGCCTCATCCAGATCGTGCAACGCCTTGCGGCGGCGTTCGGAATAAAACCGCCAATCCCACGCGGCAAGCGGGCCGTTCACGCCGTCCTGCACCATCATCTCTTCCAATGCGGCAGCGTCCGCAATGGCGCGCGCCTTGGCTGGCTCCCATACGGCCATCAGCAAATCACGCACAGCCTCTGGCGTCTTGGCCATCTCGGTTTCAAGTTTATAGGCTGCAAAGCTCTCGTAGCCGAGCAGTTTGGCACGTTCCTCACGCAGGGATAAAATCTCGGCGGCAATGGCGCGGTTGTCGGTTGCACCGCCATTGGCCCCACGCGCGGTCCACGCCTTGTAGGCCTGTTCACGCAGGTCACGTCGCGTCGAAAACTGCAGAAATGGAACGATCAAGGACCGCGATAGGGTCACGACAGGACCGGGGGCACCTTTTTCCTCGCCTGCGGCACGGCCGTTGTTGATGACGAATGCAGGCAGGCCCGCCAGATCATCCTCGCCCAATTCCATGAACCATTCACGCTCATCCGCCAGCAGGTTTTGCGTAAATGACGTACCAAGTTCCGCTAACCTGCCCTTGATCTCTTTCATGCGGGCTTCGTCCGTTCCGGTCAGGGCGGCACCAGAACGCACAAACCCACGATGAGTCAGCATCAGGACCCGGGCCTGTTCGTCACTCAATTCCAAAACCTCGCGGTCATCAAAAACTGCGGCCACGCGGGAAAACAGCGCCTTGTTCCCAGCAATTTCCGCGAAATGGGCGGCCAGCTTGGGGGAAAAATCGCGCTGCAACGCCTCGCGGGCAGGATTACTATCCGCGCCTGCGATTGTGTAAAATGTGCCCAGCACCTTATCCAGATCACGGCCCACGGCCTCTAGCGCCTCGATCGTGTTGGCGAATGTGGCGGGATCAGCGGCACCGGCAATCGCGTCGATTTCGGCGCGGTGCCGATCCAGCGCGATATCGAGCGCGGGGGCGAAATCAGCGTCCGAAATAGCGTCAAAGGGGGCGATCTGAAACGGCGTGTCCCAGTCCTGCAAAAGCACGTTGGTCATATGGGCGAACTCCTTTGGGGTCTATGTAGGGTGCAGGTCAGCCCACTGCCAGCAATGAACCGCACGTCTTGCAGTTCGGGCTGCGTTTGACGCCGATTTTGCGGCTCTCGCCATAGAGTGCGTCGTAAATCACCATCTCACCGCGCAGAGGTTCCCCCGCGCCCGTGATCAGCTTGATCGCCTCGACAGCCATCATGGACCCAACCACACCGGGCAGCGGGCCGATCACACCGGCCTCGGCACAGGACGGGGCCAATGCCGCATCTGGAGCCTTTGGGAACACGCAGGCATAGCACGGGGCACCCTGTGCCGGGTCAAACACGCTTACCTGCCCTTCCCACTGGGTCAATGCACCGGATACTAGGGGTCGGCCCGCGCGGACGGCTGCGGCGTTTACAGTATAGCGGGTGTCGAAATTATCAGACCCGTCAATGACCAGATCATAGTCCTGCATTATATCATCCACGATCTTGTCGTTCAGACGCCGATTGTACGGGCGCACTGTGACAAACGGGTTCTGCGCCTGCATTGCAGCTTGCGCGGAAAACACCTTGGGGGTGCCGATACGCGCGTCCGTATGGATCACCTGACGCTGCAAGTTAGCGTTTTCGACGATATCATCGTCGATCACGCCGATGGTGCCAACACCCGCCGCCGCCAGATATTGCAACACCGGCGCGCCCAGGCCGCCAGCCCCCACAACCAGCACGCGCGCGTCCCTCAGCGCTTTTTGACCGACACCGCCAATTTCACGCAAAACGATATGCCGTGCATAGCGATTGAGTTCTGTTTCAGAAAACGAGCCCGTCTGTTTCGGGGCGGACTCGACCGCATCACGCGCAACACGGTCCCGCAAGCGCCGCAAGACAAGACGATACCCAACCACCAGCGCAGCAAACCCGCCAAAGATCAACCAGAATGCCGGGCTTTCGCCTGTCATCAGGCGCACGGGATGGGTGGCAGGCAGGCTGATCTGCAAGGCCAGAACCATCACATAAAGCAGACCGATCATCGTCCAACGCGCACGGGTCGGCACCTTCATCAGGGCACCCATACCCCACAGAGCCCCAGCAAGAACAAAAACCAAAAACATCAGACGCCCCCTGTCGAGCCAAAGCCGCCCGTGCCACGTGTTGTGTCGTCCAACTGTTCAACAACCTCAAAAGAGGCCTGCACCACAGGGGCAAGAACCATCTGCGCGATGCGCATCCCATGTGTGACCTCAAATGGGGTGTCCGACGTATTCAAAACAATCACACCCACCTCACCACGATAATCGCTGTCAATCGTGCCGGGGCTGTTCACCAGCGCGATCCCCTGTTTCAGCGCAAGACCAGAACGCGGACGCACCTGCACCTCAAAACCCAGAGGCACGGCCATCGCCAACCCTGTGGGGATCAAAGCGCGCGCACCCGGTGCAACGACAACGCCCACCCCATCAGGCAAATTCGCGCGCAAATCCGCGCCCGCAGCACCGGCGGTTTCATAGCTAGGCAAGGGCATGGAAACATCCGAGCCCGCGACACGCATCAATTTCAAAGTAACAGGATCCATATTCATCTCGCCAAATAAACTCAAAATCGACCCTGACCAGAGGCGATCAGACCAAAGCCTTGGCAATACAGTCCGCCAGTTGCACGGCCACATCCGCCTTTGACGTCCGCGGCCATGTTTCGGCACCTGCATCTGATATCAAAGTGACCGCATTTTCCGCGCCCCCCATGATCCCCGTTTCCGGCGACACGTCATTGGCGACGATCCAGTCACAGCCCTTGCGCAGCCGTTTGGCGGTTGCATTCTCAATCACGTCATTGGTCTCGGCAGCAAACCCGACGACAAGGCCGGGCCGCCCTGTTTCCATCTGCGCGACATGGGCCAGAATGTCCGGATTTTCGGCAAACTGCAGGCTGGGCAATCCGCCCGCTGTTTTCTTCAGCTTTTGCGCATGCACGCCCTCAACCCGCCAATCCGCCACGGCGGCTGCAAAGACGGCGGCGTCCACGGGCAGGGCGGCCAGCGCCGCGTCCTTCATCTGTTCTGCGGTCTCGACCCGGATCACCTGCGCGCCCACGGGTGGTGGCACATCAGCTGGGCCTGTCACAAAAACGACGTCAGCCCCCAAATTCACCAGCGCCCGGCCAAGGGCGGCCCCTTGGGCACCGGACGAACGGTTGGCGATATAGCGGACCGGATCAATCGGTTCGTGGGTCGGGCCAGAGGTGACGAGCACACGCTTGCCCGTTAAAGGGCGCGGGCCGAAATGGGCCTGAACGGCGGCGACGATTTCAAGGGGTTCAGACATCCGACCGGGGCCGTGTTCGCCGCAGGCCATATCGCCTTTGTTGGGGCCAACGACATGCACGCCGTCCGCTGTGATCTGCGCCAAATTGCGCTGGGTCGCGGGGTGATCCCACATCCGCACATTCATGGCGGGCGCAATCATCACAGGCGTGTCCGTCGCCAACAAAAGCGTAGAGGCCAGATCATCCGCCCGCCCTTGCGCTATCTTGGCCATGATGTCCGCCGTGGCCGGGGCAACAAGGATCAGATCGGCAGAACGAGACAGCTGGATGTGCCCCATCTCTGCTTCTTCTGTCAGATCAAACAGATCGCGATAGACTTTTTCGCCAGCCAAGGCCGCCACTGACAAGGGGGTTACGAACTGTTCGGCGGCGCGTGTCAGCACGGGCGTGACCGACGCACCGCGTTCGCGCAGCCGACGGATCAGATCGAGCCCCTTATAGGCAGCGATTCCCCCCGTCAGGATCAGCAATATGCGTTTGTCTTGCAGCATGTCCGTCACTCCGGCGGGTTGGAACGTGGATGACCATAGGCCGATGGTGCGACAAGGGCCAGCCCTGCAACATGGGGACAAGCCCCCTCACACTGACGCGCGCCACCCCGGGATTTGTCCGAACTAGAGAAAGAAACAGATCAGTCTGTTGTCGCAAATGCAGCGCAGGGATCCGAGCGGTCGACCCCTTGGGTAAATTCGACTCTGTCGAAGGTGCCTGAGGGCGGAGTGTCTTCTTCGCCCTGGCCCAATGCGAGGATAGACAAATCGGGGGCCGCCCGTTTCAAATAGATGGGCATTCCCCAATCCGTGCGCGCGTGGCCGTTTCCAGTGATCACCACCACCGGCCCTCCGGTCAATTCAAACGCACGCGCCACCATCTTTGCCAGTTGCGCATCACGCAAGCGCTGGATGTCGACAATGGCCGGCAGAATGTGTTCGGGCAGTGCATCGCAATGGGCCGCCATTTGCAGCGCTTCGCGGGTGGCTTGTTCATCGCTGTCCAGTGGCGTCGTCAGCCCATAGGCCTCTGCATCAGTGCCAAAAGCAATGTCCAACCCGTCCGACATCGCCTGCCGCGCGACGGTGCGCGGGACACCTGCACCAAACACACGCGCCGTGGGGGCGGCGGCAAAGATTGGATAATACATTGCGAAATCCGGCCAGCCGGAACTTTCCCAGTCGAACGCCGTGGACAGTGTTGATAAATCACCGCCCGGAACATGATTGGCAGCTTGCGCCTCTGTCAACATTTCGAACACCAGCGCCTTGGGCTGCACTTCGGCCACAATCTGCGCTTGGCGCGCGTGATGATGCGGGTTGTCGTGCAACTCGCCTAGCACCACCACATCAACCGAAAACGGGCCCGCCCAAGCAGGCAGGCCCATCATCACACACAGGAGGACAACCGCACCCTTCATACGAGGAAATGGTGAACCTCACGGCTTTGGTTTTCGAGAGACTTGCGCATCTTGCCAAATGCTGCGGCCTCAAGCTGCCGGACACGCTCTTTGGACAGGTTCAACTCTGCGCCAAGACTTTCGAGGGTGCGCGGTTGGTCCCGCAGCTTGCGTTCACGCACGATGAACCGTTCGCGTTCGTTCAGCGCATTCAGCGCCGACAACAACCACGCGCGCAGCTGTTCTGTGTCATGGCTGTGTTCGACCGTTTCATCGGCCTGCGCACTTTCGTCGACCAGCGCGTCGATCCATTCACGCCCTTCGTCCTCAACGGATTGAGTGGCGTTCAAGGAATAGTCGGACCCTGACAGGCGCCCTTCCATCATCTCGACGTCATGCAGCGGCACTCCGATTTCCGTCGAAATCATCTGGCGCATCTGGTGCTTGTCCAGCACCTCGCCGGCTGACGCGCTTTCGCGTTCTAGGCGGGCCTGCACCCGACGCATGTTGAAAAACAACGATTTCTGCGACGACGTCGATCCGGTCCGAACCATGGACCAGTTGCGCATCACATAGTCCTGAATGGACGCTTTGATCCACCAAACGGCGTAGGTAGAAAACCGAACACCACGATCTGGGTCGAATTTGTCCGCCGCTTTCATAAGGCCCAGTCCTGCTTCTTGGATCAGGTCATTCATGGGCGCGCCGTAGCGTTTGAATTTCGAAGCCATCGAGATGGCCAACCGCATATAGGCTGTGATCAACCTGTGCAGCGCCGCCTCGTCGCGTTCATCACGCCATGCATAGGCGAGCCGCAACTCAGTCTCTGCATCAAGCAATTCCGCCTTCATCGCTGTACGTGACAGCGAAAACTCCCGAGCGTTATCTAAAGGCATTGTGTCATCCCCCTGTGGATGTTGTCCTTGTTTTGCGCACTTAATAACCTTACGCACGGGGTCGCCTTGTGGTTCACTCAATTGGTTAAAAAAATGTTGCCTTCTTTGACTTTCGTGCTTGGTGGCGCTGCTTCGGGCAAGTCACAAGTTGCAGAAAACCTAATTGATAACAGTGGATTAAATCCCATTTACCTTGCTACGGCACAGGTGTGGGACGACGAAATGCAAGCAAAAGTTAATGTACATCGCGACCGTCGCGGGCCGGAGTGGACGACAGTAAACGCCCCTCTGGACCTTGCCACGCCTCTTGCGGCGGCCACCTCGGACCAGGTGATTTTGCTGGATTGCGCGACCATGTGGCTGACCAATGTGATGCTCTCCGACACAGATCTGCCGCGCGCCCAAACCGAGCTGCTCAGCGCGCTGGCGACCTGTGCGGCACCTGTGGTCATCGTTTCAAACGAAGTCGGTCAAGGCATCGTGCCTGAAAATGCACTGGCGCGGCAGTTCCGCGAGGCACAGGGGCGGCTGAACATCGCACTGGCGGCGCAGGCCGAACAGGTCTTGCATGTGGTTGCCGGCCTTGTGCGGCCGCTGAAAGGGAATGGCGCATGACGACATGGCACTGGGTGCGGCACGGCCCGACACATCAAAAATCCTTTACGGGCTGGCGCGACGTGCCCGCCGACCTGTCCGATCACGCCGCGATCCAGCGGCTGTCGGCGCATCTGCCCGACAATGCATTGGTGATCTCGTCCGACCTCACACGCTCAATCGACACCGCCCACGCGATCCAAGGAAAGCGCACCCGCCTGGCGCATGATCCGGGCTTGCGCGAATTTCATTTCGGCACATGGGACGGGCAGCATTTTTCGACTGTGGCCGACTGGCACCCCGACCTTAGCCGGGCCTATTGGGAAGATCCGGGGGATCACACGCCCCCCGGCGGCGAAAGCTGGAATGCCTCTGCTGCGCGCGTCGCCACTGCTGTACGCAGGATCGAGGCAACGTATCCCGACGCTGATATCATCGCCGTGGCGCATTTCGGCGTGATCCTGACGCAAGTGCAGGCCGTACTTGGCCTGTCGGGCGAGGCGGCGTTGGGCCACAAGATCGACAATCTGTCAGTGACAACCCTGCATCCCAAATCTGGCACAGCGACACACATCAATCACTGTCCGTGATCGCCCCGTTCACAAATCGGCGTTGGTCAAGGCGGGCGGAGTACGCATAGCGTCACCCCCATGACATATGACCTTTATATCGGCGATCGCACCTTTTCGAGCTGGTCCTTACGGGGCTGGCTGATGATGGAAAAATTCAACATTCCGCACAGAACCCATCTGGTGGGGCTCTACGCTCAGACCATGACCGACGACATGGCACCGCTCGCGCCTGCGCGGTTGGTTCCGGCCATGACGACGCCAGACGGGACCGTCGTCGGCGAAAGCCTCGCCATGGCAGAAACATTGGCCGAAGCATATCCCGACCGGGGTATGTGGCCCGCAAACCCTGCAGCACGGGCCACGGCGCGCTGGCTATGCGCGGAAATGGTGGGCGGATTCAGCGCCCTGCGCGCAGAGTGCGCGATGCAATTGCAGCATGTGAATGTGGGCTTTGTACCGCCCGAAGGTGTTCAAACCGACCTTGCGCGCCTCGAAACGCTTTGGGCCCATGCGGCGACGTTCAAAACGGATGGGCCGTGGTTGTTCGGGCCATACAGTCTGGCGGATGCATTTTATGCTCCCGTTTGTGCGCGGATCATCGGCTACGACCTGCCGGTCAGCCCAGCCGCGCAGGAATACTGCATCACGACAATTGCCGATCCTGCGTTCAAGACATGGCGGGCCGAAGGGCTAAAAGTAACATACGATCCGTTTCCCTATGACATGGGCGTGCCAACAACCAACTGGCCCGTGTGACGGCGCACCACTGGCAAGCGGTGACGCATCCGGTTTCAGATGCGTTAATCATTCTTAAACCACGCATCGCTACCCCTTAAACAGTCGTTAAAGGGGCGGACAGATGGTGGCACGAGCCTACACGGTAGCGTTTCAGGGGGTCGAGGCGCGCGAAGTCGAGGTGCAATGCGCCATGACGCCGGGCCTGCCCGCTTTTTCCATCGTGGGCCTGCCGGACAAGGCCGTGACAGAGGCGCGCGAACGGGTGCGGGCCGCGCTGACAGCGATGTCCATCGCGCTGCCGTCAAAACGGATCACGATCAACCTGTCACCTGCCGACCTGCCAAAGGAAGGATCGCATTTCGACCTGCCCATCGCACTGGCGCTGCTGGCCGGCCTTGGGATTTTGCCGAACGACGCAGTCGAAGGGACCGTGGCGCTTGGGGAATTGTCGCTGGACGGCACGCTTGTGCCCGTACTGGGCGCACTGCCCGCCGCCATGGCCGCCGCCGAACAGGATCGCGGGCTGCTGTGCCCTGCCGGGTCGGGATCAGAAGCGGCGTGGGTGGATGCCACCCGCGTCATCGCTGCGGCAACACTCGGGGACGTGGTGCGCCACTATACCGGTCAGGTGCCGCTCGAACCCGCCAAAGCAGGGCAAATCGCGCGCGGCACGGGCTTGTCCGATCTGCGCGACGTCAAAGGACAGGAACGCGCCAAACGCGCGCTCGAAGTGGCGGCCGCAGGGCGGCATCATTTGCTGATGGTCGGCACGCCCGGCTCTGGCAAATCGATGTTGGCAGCACGGCTGCCCGGCATCCTGCCGCCCTTGTCAGCGATGGAGGCGCTGGAAACCTCGATGATCCACTCGCTGGCCGGATTGCTGGACGCAGGCGGGATTTCAATGGATCGCCCGTTTCGCGAACCGCACCACACCGCGTCAATGGCGGCAATCATCGGGGGCGGACGCGGGGCCAAACCGGGCGAAGTGTCGCTGGCCCACAACGGCGTGCTGTTCATGGACGAATTTCCGGAATTCCCTCGCACCGTACTGGAAACCCTGCGCCAACCCATCGAAAGCGGCGAGGTGATGATCGCGCGGGCCAACAATCACGTCAAATACCCCTGCAGGTTCATGCTGGTGGCGGCAGCAAACCCCTGCAAATGCGGGTTTCTGTCCGAACCAGCGCGGGCCTGCAGTCGCGCGCCAACATGCGGGGACGACTATATGGGGCGGATTTCGGGGCCGCTGATGGATCGGTTTGACCTGCGGGTGGATGTCCCACCCGTCAGCTTTACCGACCTCGACCTGCCAAGCAGCGGGGACAGTTCCACAGACGTGGCCGCGCGGGTAGCTGAAGCGCGCAGCCTTCAAATCGAACGTTTCAAAGGGACGGCATTCCGATGCAACGCCGACCTGAGTGGCGGCGCGCTCGATGAGCTTGCGGCACCGGACGGCGAGGGACGGGCCCTGTTGACGCGCGTCGCGGATCGGTTCGGATTGTCTGCACGGGGCTATCACAGGGTGCTGCGCGTGGCACGCACGATCGCGGATCTCGACGGATCGCAAGAAGTGCGCAAATCCCACGTGGCCGAAGCGGTCAGCTACCGTGTTGGCGCATTGGCCGCAGTCTGATCCCGCATCCACACGGCAATCGCATCCAACGTCGGATGCGCCTCTGGCAACAGGGTGTGAAACATAGGCCAGACATGGGGCAAATTATGCGCGACTGTCAGATTGACGGATACAACTTGAGCGCGCAAACGCTCTGCCATACGCAATGTGTCATCGCGCAGAATTTCCCGATCCGCGACCGCGAGAAAAATGGGAGGTGCGCCCGCGAAATCCGCAAACAAGGGGCTGACGCGCGGGTCGTCAGCAGGATGCCCCGACAGATAGGACGCTGTCATTGCCCTGATGCGCGACACCGGCAGAATGACCTCGGAGTTCTCATTTTCGACGATACTGTCGCCGGAAAAGGTAAAATCCGTAATCGGCGACAAACCAACGACACCAGCAGGCAACGGGGACTTGGTGGCGATCAGCTTTGCCAACAAGCATAGGGCCAGGTTGCCCCCGGCGCTGTCGCCACCGATGATCAGTTTGGAGGGATCAACACCGCCACGCAGCAGAGCGGTATAGACGGCAAACGCATGATCGATGCCCGCAGGAAACGGGGCTTCGGGGGCGAGCGGGTACTTGGGTACGACCGCCCTAAAGCCCGACTTTTTAACCAAATGGCTGACCATTTTGGAAATCGTGCGGGGACTGCCGAATATGTGTGCGCCGCCGTGAAAATACAGCAATGTTTGCGCGGGTTCCGCGCGCTTTGGCTGCAAATGCAGCGCCGGACGGTTCACTACATCGCGCCACGCGCGGTCTACTCCAAAAGGTCCGCGAAAGAATATCTGCGCCTTGATCTCGAAACTGGCGCGCAAAGCACGCGGGCTGGTGGCATAGGTGAGAAAAGGACGTTCCGTCCAGCGCAGATACCAGTTCAGCAGACGCGCGCGGATGCTCACTTGAATTTGCCTTCAATCGCTTGCCAGATTTTTTCTGCGATGTTCACGCCATCGAAGCGTTCAAGTTCTTGAATGCCAGTGGGCGAGGTCACGTTGATCTCGGTCAGATACTGGCCAATCACGTCGATCCCTACAAACACCTGCCCTTTTTCCTTAAGCAAGGGGCCAATTCGGGCACAGATTTCCAGGTCACGCTCGCTTAGCCCGATCTTTTCAGGGCGGCCACCGACATGCATGTTCGACCGTGTCTCGCCAGCGGCAGGAACCCGATTGATGGCACCCACGGGATCACCATCCACCAGAATGACACGCTTGTCGCCATTGCTGACGTCAGACAGGAATTTCTGCACAATCAAAGGCTCGCGGCTAAAGCCGGTGAACAACTCATGCAACGAGGACAGATTGCGATCATTGGCATCAAGCCGAAACACACCCGCACCGCCATTGCCATAAAGCGGCTTGAGGATCACGTCGCCATGTTTGGCTTTGAACGCCTTGATCGTCCCCAGATCGCGCGCGATTGTGGTCGGGGGCGTCAAGTCCGGAAAGTCAAGCACCAGCAGCTTTTCAGGGAAATTGCGCACCCAAAATGGATCGTTTACCACGAGGGCGTGCCCCTTCAGGCGATCCAGCAAGTGGGTTGATGTGATATAATGCATGTCAAATGGCGGATCCTGACGCAGCCAGACAACATCGAAATCAGCCAGGTCGACTTCGCGCATGTCGCCCAGTTGGGCATGATCGCCCTGAACGCGCTGAACCGTGAAATCCTGACCACGCGCCGTGACGCGGCCTTCCTGATAGGCAAGCTGGTCCGGGGAATAAAAGAACAGGCTATGCCCGCGTGCCTGCGCTTCTTCCGCAAGACGAAAGCTGCTGTCGGCGTTGATATCCACGTCCCCGATCGGGTCCATCTGAAAGGCGATCTTCATGGCGCATCTCCGGCTATTTGCGCGCCCTAGATGGCGCAGTGGCGCGCGCCGTGCAATGAAAATGCCCTGTGCGCAAACGCACCCAAGGCTTTAAACGGCTAAATCCAACCACAAAACGCATTTTCCAGAACCGACACCTGACCGTGCGCATCCATCAACGCCACGTCAAACCGCATCTCTGTCAAACTGCCCAAGGGGCGAGTGCCGACATATTCATCCGCCGTGGCAAACAAACGCTGCACCTGTGCAGGTCGGATGTGAGACAACGCCGTATCGAAATCACGGCTTTTCTTGACTTCAACGAAAACGACACCCGCACCATCTGCAAAAATCAGATCGATTTCGCCACGTTTTCCCCGCCACCGCGTTTCCAGCAAAACATAGCCGCGCGCACTGTATTCCACGGCAACGCTATCCTCTGCGGCCAAGCCAGCCAAATATGACATACGCCCCGTGGATTCGCGGGCACGGCCAACTGCAGTTCCAGTATGAAAATCGCGAGCAGAGGGCGTAAACGTCATTGGTAAATTTCCCGTTCAAATTATAAATCACGCGAGACGGCCAAGGCCTGTTGGTAGACCTGACGTTTTGGCACATCGAATGTTTCGGCCACAAACGCCGCCGCATCCTTTACCGACATGTCACGCAACGCAGACCTTAGCGCTGATTCGATGTCTTTTTCATTAACAGCCACCTGTTCTGCCCGCCCGATCAGCACCACGACCTCACCTTTTACGGTCGCATTGGCGTAATAATCCGCTAGGTCTTGCAACGAACCGTGCCGCGTGTCTTCAAATTTTTTCGTCAACTCCCGGCAGAGTGTCGCAGGCCGCTCTGCCCCCAGCACCTCGGCGGCGTCACTCAGTAACGCACCCACGCGCTTGGGCGATTCGTACATCACCAACGTCGCCTGCACCCCCGCCAACGCGCCCAGCGCCGTTTTTCGCGCACTGCGCGTCGCGGGCAGGAAACCCGCAAAATGAAACGCGTCCGTGGGCAATCCACCCACCACCAATGCCGTCAAAACGGCCGAAGGGCCGGGCGCGCAGCTGACAGCAACACCTGCCGCACGGGCGGCACGCGCCAATTCGAACCCCGGATCCGCAATCAGGGGCATACCCGCCTCTGACGCATAGGCCACACTATCGCCCGCCCCTGCCCGCGCCACCAAACGAGCAACAACCCCATCCTTGGAGTGTTCATGCAGCGCCTCGATCCGCCGTCCCTCAAGGGGCACGCCATGAATATCCATCAATTTGCGCAAAGATCGCGTATCTTCGGCCACCAGCACATCGGCTGACGCGAGCACATCCAGCGCTCTCAGCGTGATATCGCGCGCCGTCCCTATGGGGACGCCCACAAACCACAGTCCTGCGCTCAGAGAGACCTTATTATGATTCAACGCTGGACCCGCCTTTTTGTACGTTTATGATCCGACCAAAGTGAACGGGCCAATACGTGCATCGCCCGAAAAGTAGGGAGTGACAATCATCATGTTTGCGTTTTTCAGGTCTCTGCGCAAGGCAACGCGCCGCGCCATCCTGCCGTGTGCAGCATTTGCCCTTGCCGCCTGTGACCCCGCAGCGCTTGGCGGATTGTCGGGCGGGCCCGGCATTGACACGTCCAAACCTGTGCCCGTCGCCCTTTTGGTGCCGCGCGGATCAGGCCAAGCCAGCGACGATCTGCTCGCCCAAAACCTCGAAAACGCGGCGCGCCTTGCCATCAGCGGCCTGAACGGTGTGCAGATCGATCTGCGCGTTTATGGCACCGCTGGAAATGCGCAAACCGCCGCGACCCAGGCCGCATCGGCCGTCAATGACGGGGCCAAAATCATTCTGGGCCCGCTCTATGCCGAAGCTGCGAACGCAGCCGGGGTCGCTGCAGCCGCCAAAGGCGTGAACGTGCTGGCCTTTTCCAACAATACGACAATCGCAGGCGGCAACGTGTTTGTCCTGGGGTCTACGTTCGAGAATACGGCTGACAGGTTGGTCAGCTACGCGGCCAGCCAAGGGCGCGACCGCATCGTCGTGGTCCATGCGCAGGACGTGGCAGGCCAGTTGGGCCGCAACGCCATCACCCAGTCCATCGCACGCTATGGGGCCACCTTGTCGGGCACTGTCGATTATCCGCTGTCCCAACAGGGTCTGATCGCAGCGGTCCCACAGATCAAGGCGACAATCGACAATGCGGGCGCAAACACTGTGTTCCTGACGGCGTCGCCCACTGCCGGGCTGCCGTTGCTGACCCAATTGCTGCCCGAAGCAGGCGTTCGCCCCGAAGTGACACAATTCGTCGGGCTGACGCGCTGGGACATCCCGTCGCAAACACTGGATTTGCCGGGCGTGCAGGGCGGCTGGTTCACCCTGCCCGACCCCACCCGTGCGGCGACATTCAACAACCAGTATCTGGCCACCTACGGCAGCGCGCCACACCCGCTTGCCGGGCTTGCCTTTGATGGCATTGCGGCGATCGGCGCATTGGTCAGCACAGGGAACTCAGACGCACTGTCCGGTGCGGCGCTGACCCAGGGATCAGGCTTTCAAGGGGCCTTTGGTATTTTCCGACTGCGCGCGGATGGTACCAACGAACGGGGTCTGGCTGTGGCGACCGTCAGGGAAAACAAAGTGGCCATCGTAAGCCCCGCACCGCGCGGTTTTGGCGGCACCGGATTCTGATAGCTGCTGGCCTCAACGGATAAACGCTGTGACACACACTGGTCTCCATGCGCAGGCAACGCCTAAGCGCAAACTGATCTGCGATGCGGTAGATATCTTTGACGTGGCCGCGTTCGATGCGCTGCTGCACGCGGTCACCACAGAACACCGACCAGACGGACGGGCCGAAATCCTTACCCACCTGAAGGATGCGCAAACCCAAGGCCGCGCGCGGATTGCCGATGGCTTCCGCGCGGCACCGTTTCAATCGCGCCCCACGACGCGCGCCTATTCATATCTGACCGATTGTCTGGTCGATGCCGCAGTGCGCACCGCCAAGCAATTGCTGCACCCAAACGCCAGCCCAACCAAAAGCGAGCGGCTGGCCGTGCTGGCCGTCGGCGGCTACGGGCGCGGCGAGATGGCCCCGTTTTCGGACGTCGACCTGTTGTTTCTGACGCCCTACAAAATCACCCCATGGGCCGAAAACGTGATCGAGGCGACACTTTATATTCTGTGGGATCTCAAACTCAAAGTCGGCCATTCCAGCCGAACCGTGCGCGATTGCATCCGATTGGGAACCGAAGATTTCACCATCCGCACCGCCATGCTGGAACACAGGTTCCTGATGGGCGATCTGGATCTGGCCACGGAATTAGACACGCGCCTGCGCGCAGATCTGTTTCAGGGCACCGAACGTGAGTTCATTCAGGCGAAACTGGCAGAACGGGACAGCAGGCACATCCGGCAGGGCCAACGCTATGTGGTGGAACCCAACGTCAAAGAGGGCAAGGGAGGGCTACGTGATCTGCAATCCCTGTTCTGGATCGGCAAATATATTTACAAGGTCCAGGACGCTGCAGAACTGGTGCAATTGGGCCTGTTCACCGACGACGAATTCGCCGCCTTCGTCAAAGCCGAAGACTTCTTGTGGGCCACGCGCTGCCACCTGCATCTGCTCAGCGGACGGCCCACCGAACAACTGACGTTTGATATGCAGGCCGCCGTCGCCGAAGCCATGGGCTACGAAGACAAGGCAGGCAGGCGCGGCGTCGAAATCTTTATGCAGACCTATTTCCTTGAGGCAACAGACGTAGGCGACCTCACGCGCATCTTCCTGACCAAACTAGAGGCGGTGCATCTCAAGGACGAACCGTTGCTGGAACGGTTGTTCAAACGCAAACCCAAGGTAAAGGAAGGCTATACCGTCATCCACAACCGGCTGGCGATCGAAGACGACGCAACCTTTCTGACCGACAAACTGAACCTGCTGCGCATCTTCGAAGAGGCGTTGCGGACCGGCATGCTGATCCATCCTGATGCGATGCGCCTGATCAAATCCAACCTCAACCTGATCGACGATGAAATGCGGCACACAACCGAAGCCCAGCGCATTTTCCTAGATCTGATGTTGAAACACGGCAATCCGGAACGGGCGCTGCGTCGGATGAACGAACTGGGCGTACTGTCCACGTTTATTCCCGAATTCGAACACATCGTGGCGATGATGCAGTTCAATATGTACCACTCTTACACGGTGGACGAACACATCATCCAATGCATCGCGCAACTGGCCATGATCGAAAAGGGCGAACTGGTCGAGGACCTGCCCGTCGCCTCGTCGATCCTGAAACACGGGGTCAATCGGCGGGTGCTCTATGTGGCGCTGTTGTTGCACGACATCGCCAAGGGCAACCCCGAAGATCACGCCATTCTCGGCGCACAAATGGTGCGCAAGATCGCGCCGCGCCTTGGGCTTAAACAAGATGAAACCGACACCGTCGAATGGCTGGTGCGCTATCACCTGCTGATGTCGGACATGGCCCAAAAACGCGACATCGCCGACCCGCGCACCGTGCGCGACTTTGCCAAGGCCGTGCAAACGGTAAAACGGCTTGACCTGTTGTGCGTCCTGACCGTCTGCGACATTCGCGGCGTCGGGCCCGGCATCTGGAACAACTGGAAGGCCGTGCTGATCCGCGCCCTCTATCGCCAGACCAAACGCGCCCTTGAGGACGGGATGGAGGCACTGACACGGGACAACCGCGGCACCGAAGCAAAACGCGCCCTACGCGCCGCCCTCGAAGACTGGCCGCGCAAGGATGTGCAAACCGAAACCTCCCGCCACTACGAACCCTATTGGCAGGGGCTGCACGTCACAGCCCACGAAGTCTTTGCCCGATTGCTGCGAGGTCTGGGCGAAAACGAAATCGCCATAGACCTGCACCCGGACGAAGACCGGGATGCGACACGCATCTGCTTTGTGATGGCAGACCATCCCGGCATCTTTGCACGGCTGACAGGGGCGCTTGCGCTGGTCGGGGCCAACGTGGTGGATGCACGCAGCTATACAACAAAAGATGGCTATGTAACGGACGCCTATTGGGTGCAAGACACTGACGGCAACCCCTTTGATCCCGCGCGTCTGCCGCGACTGCGCAAGATGATCGAACGCACCCTCGCAGGCGAAGTCGTGACCCAAGTCGCCATCCGCGACCGCGACAAGGTCAAAAAGCGGGAAAAAGCATTCAAGGTGCCCACACACATCACCTTCGACAACGAAGGGTCAGACATCTACACGATCATCGAAGTGGACACACGCGATCGCCCCGGCCTGCTGCACGACCTGACGCGCACGCTGGCGGCCTCCAACGTGTATATCGCCAACGCTGTCATCGCGACCTATGGCGAACAGGTCGTGGACACGTTCTATGTCAAAGACATGTTCGGGCTGAAATACTTCTCCGAAAGCAAACAAGCATCGCTGGAAAAGAAACTGCGCGCCGCGATTGCCGAAGGGGTGGAACGGGCCGAAGGATAAACTGCGCTGACAGAGCGACAATCGCCCAAATTCCGCCACAATGTTGCGGTATGGTTAACAATAAGCACAGTTCCAGGCAGGTATGACCGATCCATTTTTCTCAGAGCTCAAGTATTTGGGCGGTGCCAATCAGGACTTCATCGAAATTGCCGTCGATGCGGGCGCTGACGTGTCGAACCTTGTCCTGACGGTCTACACCTCAAGCGGCAACATCAGATCACTGACAACCGGCTTGTCCGCACTGACCCCAACAACGGTCAACGGCAAAGACGTCTATGTCATCCAAAACGGGGACGCGACGAACTTTAACGGTGTCGCTCAGTCCCAAGGCGTGTCGCTGTCGGAAAACGGCACCGTGTTCTCGTTCGTCTCCTTCAACGACACGGCAGGGGTCATTACGGCGACGACCGGGCCGGCCGCCGGGCTGACCTCAACCGATATCGGGCAGGCCGGGGCAGGATCATCGCTGGAAACCACCGATGGTGGCGCATCCTATGTCACACAGACCACCCCGGACCCCGACAACGTCACCTGCTTTACCACGGGCACGCACATCACCACCAAAACAGGCGCAATCAAGGTCGAAAACCTTGCAGAGGGTGCACAGGTTCTGACATTCGACGGCACGTACAAAACGCTGAAAAAGGTGTTTCGCAGAGCCGTCGATCAAGAGACATTGCGCAAAAACCCCAAACTCTGTCCCGTGCGCATCTGCGCAGGGGCGATGGGCGGGGGCCTGCCGCAACGGGACGTTCTGGTTTCGCGCCAACATCGCATGCTTGTGTCCTCGCCCATCGCCAAGCGGATGTTTGACACCGCGACAGTCCTGATCGCCGCCGTGAAACTCACTGAAATGCCGGGTATCTACATCGATACAGCCGTGACATCAGTCGAATATTTCCACCTGCTGTTTGATGATCACGAAGTCATCTTTGCCGAAGGCGCGCCAAGCGAAAGCTTCTTTCTCGGGGCCGAGGCGATCAAAACACTGCCCACCGACAGCGTGGAGGAACTGAAAACGTTGTTTCCGGCACTCCGTGCGCCGCTCGACGTGTCAGACAGTAAATTCTGCATTCCCAACAACGCGCGACAGGTCAACCTGATCCGGCGGCATTCAAAAAACAACCGAGGGCTCCTGGCGGCCGCCTAACGGCCTTCGCATATTGCACCGCCCCGCGCCAACCGCTACGCCACATGCATGAAACCGATCCGCCTCATGTCCGGGTTCCTGACCGTGGGCTTCTGGACGCTGGCCAGCCGTGTGCTGGGCTTTGCGCGCGAAATCATGCTGCTCGCACTGATTGGTCCGGGGCCGCTGATGGACGCCTTTGTGGCCGCGTTTCGCCTGCCCAACATGTTCAGACGCTTCTTTGCCGAAGGGGCGTTCAACGCCGCGTTCGTGCCGATGTTTTCGGCCAAGGTCGAAGGCGACGAGGACGCCGCCAAGTTCGGGCGGGACGCACTGAACGGGCTGGCATTGGTGACGCTCGCGCTGACCGCACTGGCAATGATCTTTATGCCGGCACTTGTCTGGACCACGGCGGGCGGATTCGATGCGGAACGGTTTGACTTGACTGTCGGGTTCGGGCGGATCGTCTTTCCCTACATCTTTTTCATGTCCCTTTCTGCGCTCTTTTCGGGCGTGCTTAACGCGACGGGACGGTTTGCCGCCGCAGCGGCAGCACCTGTGCTGCTCAACGTGATGGTGGTCGGCGCGATGGGGCTGGCATGGGCCACGGGCGGGGCAATCATCACATGGCTGATCTGGGCGGTGCCTCTGGCGGGCATTGCGCAACTGGCGCTGACATGGGGGGCTGCGGCGCGGGCGGGCTTTGCCCTGAAACCCGGCCTGCCGCGCTGGACACCGGACATGCGACAGATGGTGCGCACGGCTGTGCCCGCAGCCCTCGCCACGGGCGTGATGCAGATCAACCTGGTCGTGGGACAGCTTGTCGCCAGCCAATATGACAGCGCCGTCAGCTGGCTCTTTGCAGCCGACCGACTCTATCAATTGCCACTTGGGGTCGTCGGGATCGCCGTGGGAATCGTGCTCTTGCCCGACCTGTCACGCAGGCTCAAGGCGCGCGACAGTACAGGCGCACGTGACGCGTATTCGCGTGCAGGTGAATTTGCGATGGCGCTCACCATCCCCTCCGCGATTGCGCTGATGGTGATCCCGCTGCCGCTGGTGTCCGTGATGTTTGAACGAGGGCAAACGGGGGCAGACGATGTTGCGGCCATCGCGCTGGCGGTGGCGATCTACGGGCTCGGCCTGCCCGCCTTTGTGCTGCAAAAAGTGGTGCAGCCACAGTATTTCGCACGGGGCGATACCAAACGACCCTTCTATTTCGCGGTTGTGGCAATGCTCATCAACGCAGGCATTGCCGTGGGGCTGACACCCATCGTGGGATGGATCGCGCCAGCACTGGGGACGACCATCGCAGGCTGGGCCATGCTTGGGCTGCTTTATTGGGGGCTGGGGGGCATGGGCGATACGGTGCAGGTCGATGCGCGCTATCGCCAGCGGTTGCCACGGATATTTGCAGCGTCACTGGCCATGGGGGCCGTGCTGTGGATCGCAGCCATTCTGCTGAAGCCCGCGCTTGGAACGGATTACATCCGATATATCGCACTGCTGGGCCTGATCGGACTGGGCGCGGTCAGCTATTTCGGCGCAGCACATATGTTCGGCGCGCTCAGCCTGTCCGAGATCAAAGGGGCCGTGCGCCGCCGCTAACCGCGCGCGTCAACGTCGGCGCAACACGGCCAACACGCGGGTCACGCCGCCCGGCACCACAACCGCAGTCAACGCGAACCCGGCAACAAACCCTGCCAACTCGGCGACCCAACTGTACCCAACCTGAAACAACGCAGCAAACACCAGCTGAACGCCCATCAACACACCAATCAGCATAAAGGCCTGACCTTGCGGTCCGCCTGACATCACCTGCTTTTGCCAGTACAGAAACGTGTAGGTGCCAATCAAACCATAGACCGACGGATAGGCACCAAACAGCCACGGCTGGTTCGTCAGCAAGCCAAATACGGCCGCGCCGAAAATACCGCTCAGCATGAACATCAGAATGACGGCCCAACCACCCAGAATATCCCCCACCATCTTGCCCATCGCCAACAGCAAAACGCCCGCAAACAAAGCCGAGGTAAAGCTGGTAAAGACAAAGGGATAGGTCACAAACCGCACCAGATGCTCGGGCAGCAAACGGCCATTCTTGACCATGAAATCAAACGCATCCCCCGAAAACGCAAACGCATTGAGGGAATTCAACCGCCATCCCACAGCCGCAGGGCCCCCGATGAACCCGGCCTCGCCAGCGCTAAAAATCAGCTCCGGCAGCGCCACTGCGATAAACAGCAGCCAAACAGCGGGCGGCAACGGGTTCATAGGGCTGGGATCGGGGTTGTATGACATGTGCAGGCCTGCTTGACGGTGGATGCCCCCATGGGTAAGCCAGCGACGCAGATTTGCCCAGAGGAAGCCTCATGTCCAACAGCACTTTCACGCCGCGCGTCTTTTCGGGCATCCAGCCCTCGGGCGGGCTGACATTGGGCAACTATCTGGGCGCGATCAAACGGTTCGTATCCATGCAGGACGAAGCCTACGAGACGATCTATTGCATGGTCGACCTGCACGCGATCACCGTTTGGCAGGACCCGGCCAAACTGCGCCACAACACCCGCGAACTGGCTGCAGGGTTCATCGCCTCCGGGATCAGCCCTGAAAAGTCGATCCTGATCAACCAGTCCGCCGTGCCCGAGCACGCACAGCTCGGCTGGATTTTTAACTGCGTCGCCCGCATGGGCTGGATGCAGCGCATGACACAGTTCAAAGACAAGGCGGGCAAGAATGCCCAAAACGCCTCGCTTGGGCTGTTCGGCTACCCGGCGCTGATGGCGGCAGACATTCTGGTCTATCACGCCACACACGTGCCCGTGGGCGAGGATCAAAAACAACACCTCGAATTGACGCGCGACATCGCGGCCAAGTTCAACCACGACTACGGCGTCGATTTCTTTCCAATGACCGAACCGGTGATCGAAGGCGCGGCAACGCGGGTGATGTCCTTGCGCGACGGGTCCAAGAAAATGTCGAAATCCGATCCCTCGGATGCATCCCGGATCAACATGACCGACGATGCCGACACGATTGCCAAGAAAATCCGCAAGGCCAAAACCGACCCGGACGCGCTACCGTCCGAGGCCAAGGGGCTGCAAGACCGCCCAGAGGCGCGCAATCTGGTGAACATCTACGCAGCCCTCGCCGACATGACGGTGGATCAGGTGCTGGCAGAACACGGCGGTGCACAATTTGGCACGTTCAAACCTGCGCTGGCCGATCTGGCCGTAGCACGCCTTGCGCCCATCTCAGGCGAAATGGCACGGTTGATGGACGATGTGACCGAGATCGACAAGATACTGGCAAAAGGTGCCCTGCAAGCGCGTGAGATCACGGCACCGATCCTGAAAAAGACCTATGAGATCGTAGGGATGGTCGGGGCCTGAGCACGCGTCATGCGCGTAGCCCCGGGGCGCTAGGGAAAGGCTGCTCTTCGGGAGACTGCGGAAGTTGATGTTTCCACAACCACTCCAACTGCTGCCTATTCTGCCAAGCCCGCAGATCGCAAACCCGAGGCAATTTTCTCCCAATCGCTTTCGTTTCGCCACATGCGACTGAAACCCGCCGTCAATGTGCCGATTTTTTCGCTTTCTAAAGGCATACCGCGGCTGACGAGCTCCCTTTTTCGGTGGTCAATAAAGGACGCCAGAGCACCCTTGGCTTCTCTGTCGCGCGCGGCCTGAGCGTAGGCAGCGGTCAGAACAGCGTCCGCGAGTGAATTAAGACGCGCTTCTCCTAGCAGTTTTCCAATGGCTTCATCGTAGTGTCCCATGAAAAAACAAACCTGCCCCATAATCCAGTCAAGGGCCGGTGGATGCAGAGGATCCAGCCGCATCGCCTCCAATACAACGTCGCGTGCTTTTTCATGTTGACCCAACAGCAAGAAACCGTAGCCGCACCATGCCATTGATTCCGCTTCGTTCTCGATCAGCGACAATGTTTTTTGGAACTGCGCATCCGCCTGATCCCATAGACCCGCAGACAGATATGCGTATCCGAGTTGATCTTGGATATACGGGTCTGTGTTATCCAATCCAGCCCCCTGACGGGCTATGTCCAACGCGTGCGTCGGGGCATCTTCATCAGCAAGCCCAAGCCACATGTCGACAACGTAGGTATCGGCCAGATACATATAAACCCGAGCATAGTTCGGGTCCAATTCCAGTGCCTTTTCAAAATAGGATTTGGCCCTGGCATTGTCGTTCGCATTCAAACCATCTCGAAGCGCTTTGCCTTTGAGCAAAAGTTCATAGGATTTCATGTTGTCTGTCGGTTTTTGTCCAATACGGTCAGCGACATCATGTTGGACACGTCCAGGCAACACCGCGACAATGCTTTGAGTCACTTCATCCTGAAGGGCAAACAAGTCTTCGAGGTCGCGGTCAAAACGTTCGGCCCAGATATGTTTGCCAGTCTCTGCCGCGATCAGTTGCACCGAGATACGCACACGGTTGCCCGCGCGGCGCACGCTGCCCTCTACCAGGTATTCGACACCCAGTTTATCCGCGATTTCACGCTCAGTCAGTTCTGTATCCCTGAAGTGAAACGAAGAGTTTCGCGCGACAACGAAAAGCGTCCGGAAGCGAGACAGGCCAGTAATTATGTCTTCTGACATCCCATCGCTGAAATATTGCTGGTCCTTGTCATCGCTCATATTGGCAAATGGCAAAACAGCGATGGATGGCTTTTCCCGGCCTGACCGAATTGGGATCGACCTGCCGGCCTTTTCAGTGGGCCAATGAAAAACATGAACCGGTCGTGAGATGTTTTTGAGGTCTTCTTCGCCACCATCCACGAAACTGACTTTGACTTGGTTTGCAAGGCTCTCGAACACAACTGACGAGATGCATACGCCGCCGACGTTTGCACAGCCCTCCAATCGCGCAGCTAGATTCACACCATTGCCGTAGACATCGTCACCATCCACGATGACATCACCAAGATGGATCCCGATGCGCAGTTTCAGGTTTGATTTGTCAGCTTCAAGTTCAGTTTGAACGTCGATCGCGCACTGAACTGCATCCATCACAGATGAGAACTCCACCAATGCGCCATCGCCCATTAGTTTGACAAGGCGTCCTTTGTACTGATCCACTTTGGGAAAAAACAGAGTGTTACGGTGGTCTTGGAGAGACTGCAGCGTGGCGCTTTCGTCTTCGGCCATCAAAGAGGAATAGGATACAATGTCAGCGGCGAGTATGGCAGCGAGTCTCCGTTCCAATTGAAAACCTCCGGTCATAAGCAATATTCAATGCGGGCCACGTTTCCTCAAAGCATTTTTACACCTGCGCACTCGGGCGATGTTTGAATCCACATAACACGGAGTTAGTTACGATTTACAGCAGTGGTGCCGACGGCGGCTCTCAGAAAACCTTGATTTTATGAAGGGGCCAAAAACGGTCGTTTTTCCCAATGACAGAAAGGTATGAGTTCTGGCATTTTCCGCGCCACACCCTAACGATCTGTGCGCTTGCTCCCAAGTTTCTTTTCCTTAGCGTGGAATTGCGTACTATCATTGCCTCTTGGATATGGATCGGACGGGATTTCCCGCTCAAGGAACTGGCAAAGCGGCTCCCAGCCAGACCCTAGTTCATATGTCAGCAATCGATCTGACCCGAATGCATTTTGAACTGCCGTCACATTGCGTTCATAGACAGAGATGACGTGATCCCTGTCGTGCACTTCGTCTTCAAACACGTCACGCCGGAGCCGGGCGGCCATACCCTCTGTCTTTTCCGGGTCGCGCAAGAATGTCAGGATGGTCTTCTCCATGCTGGCATACCAGCTTTCAGCATCGCGGTATGTCAGCACAATTTTTGCATCTGGATAATGCTCCGCCAATTCCCTCCAATAGCGCGCTGCGGGCCAATCGACGGTTGCCTTGAACCCATCAAAGACGACATCCCAGTCCGGCTTGATGTCTCCGTCATAGATGCCTTGCCATGTTTCATACCGCTCTTTGTGCGGCATGACTTCGTACATGTGATAACAGGGACCATACCCAATCATTTCCAGTGCGCGCTTCATGGACTCGGTGCCCGTCCGCCCAAATCCTGCGCCGATGATCTCCAGTGCCATGTGGTCTCCAATTCTTTATACTATGCCACAACTTCGATCCTGACCGCTCCGCGTTCGAATGTCATGCGGTTCCTACATTTTCATTGCTCGTATTGTGCTGTGCATCGATCACGCGAGTTCAATAATATGTTCTTCGCTGAAACGGCTTCTCTTCATCGACTGTCTCCTCAGTTGGAGAACAGGCTCGCCCTAAACGCCGGACATTTCAGGGGAGCAGGTCGCAACGAACGACCGCACAGAGCCCATCCTGTGAGTTCAAGTTTCTCGCTGCGCGCGCTCGCGGCGTAGAGAATGCGGCACGTGCACAATTGAGCCCGTTTCTATGCGGCGGAGATACCAGCCATTCGCTGCAGCCTGCGCCAGTGGACGTTCCCGAATACAATTCAGTTTTCACGTCAAGCTCGGTTTGAGGTGCCCCTATTTCCTTGGGACGCGGGCCTTCTCAAAAAATGACTGGAGTTTTGTCGCTGGCGTTCAATTACACGACCTTTGATCAAGATCATATCGGCAGTGGCAGCTGCTTGGTTATACTTAAAACATGAACACAGCGAGAAAGCCTGAGTTGGACCTGATCGAGTTCGACCCGTTGCGGACGGTTCCCGAGCTGTTCTTCCAAAGAGTAGCCCGAGACCCTGCAGCCATATGTTATACAGAGTTCAGCGATGGACAGTGGGTCGATTTCACTTGGCAAGAGGTGGCGCTCAAGGTCAATCGGGTTCGGGCGGCGCTGGACCGGGCCGACATGGAACCGGGCGATCGGGTGGGCGTTCTGCTGCAAAACTGCGTTGACTGGATTGCCTTCGACATCGCGGCGATGGCCAACGGGTTGATCACGGTTCCGCTCTACCTGCTCGATGGCCCGGCCAACAACTGTTATATCCTCGCCCATAGCGGAGTACGCCTGTGCTTCACGGATACACAGGACAGGTGGCTGTCGTTGGTGCCGGAATGCGCGGGTTGCTCCAAGCTTGAAAAGGTCTGGGTACAGCAGGCCCCAGCCGAGCCGGTGCATGACGAAAAGTTTCGTATCGAGGTGTTTGGTGATGTCTTGTCGAACGACGTGGTCAGCGAAGATGACATCAGATGCAGCGCAAAGGATATCGCCACGATCATCCACACTTCGGGCACGACAGGTCTGCCAAAGGGTGTGATGCTGTCGCACCGTGCGTTGCTTTGGAATGTCGATGCCGTCACGAAATTCATCCCTCCGCTGACGACCGATGTTTTCCTGTCGGTCTTGCCGTTGGCCCATTCGTTTGAACGAACCCTGGGGTATTATCTGCCTCTCGCTTCCGGTGCCCGCGTCGCCTTCTCCCGGTCGATCAAGAAGCTGCGTGATGACATTGCCGTCATTCGGCCAACCATCCTGATCGCGGTACCAAGGCTATACGAACGGATTTACGAGGCTGTTCTGAAAAAGGTAGGCTCCAGCCCCGTGAACAAATCCCTTACAGTGGCCACCGCCGCTATCGGCTGGCGTTTGTTCGAAGCAAAACATGGCCGGGGCGATGCGCCGGGTTTGCTCACCCGGGCACTGCTCTGGCCGCTGTTGAAGCGGATTGTCGCGACTAAGATCATGATGGCTTTCGGAGGGCACCTGCGGGTCGCGGTCAGCGGTGGTGCGCCGCTTTCCCAAGAAGTGAGTCATTTCCTGATCGGCTTGGGCCTGCCCCTGATCGAAGGGTATGGACTGACCGAGACCGCGCCGGTCGTGACGGCCACCACCTTCGAGGACAACCTGCCGGGATCCGTTGGCAGCGCTCTTCCGGGGGTCGAGTTGAAGACGACCGAAGAGGGTGAATTGCTGGTCCGCACGCCCAGCCTGATGCTGGGCTATTGGGATGATCCGGAGAAGACTGAACAGGCAATTGATTCTGATGGATGGCTCAGAACCGGGGATATTGCGGAATTCCATGGCGGCCACGTATTCATCAAGAGCAGGCTGAAAGAGATCATCGCCTTGTCGACCGGCAAGAAAGTTGCCCCCACGATGGTAGAATCGCGCATCGAACAAGAGCCGCTTTTTGAACAGGCGTTCGTCACTGGCGACGGAAAGCCATGCCTTGCCGCGATCTTGGTGTTGAATGGCCAAGCCTGGACAGCTTTGGCCAGGGAATTGAATGTCGCGCATGACGAGATGAACGCGCCGACGGTAAAAAAGGTGTTGCTGTCGAAAATCGCACGATCGACGCAAGGGCTGCCGGGTTACACCCGCGTCCGGGCCATACACGCGGTTCTTGAACCCTGGACGACTGAAAACAGTCTGCTGACGCCCACCCTGAAAACCAAGCGGCCAGCCATTGAGCGGAAGTTTGGCGGCGAGATCGCAGCGTTGTTTGCCGGGCTGGAGGCGGCACGTACGTGACAGAAGGCCTATGGTGGCCTTTAACTCGACTGCTTCCACACCCAAGTTGTGCGCTTACCAAGGAAACCATGTTCCGTCAGCCATTCAGCTTCACCCCGGAACATCTTTTCCAGAGACGATGGCTGGTAGCCGAGTTCTTTGATCGCCTTGGAGCTGTCGACCAACATGGTGCTGGTCAGCACCATGGTCATTTCGCGCGTCAGCAGGTTGTGTGCTCCGATCATGTCCGCATAAAACGCCACGGCCCGAGCGCCCAACCGGAACAGCCATCCCGGCACGACAAGGAACGGTGCCTGACCGCCGACGATATTCTGTATTAATTTCCCAAGTTCATAATAGCTCGCATCCGCGCCGCCCAGAAGATACCGCTCTCCTGTCCGTCCGCGTTCGATACAGGACACCATCGCTGCGGCCACGTCCTCGACATGGCAAAAACTTGCTGCACCTGATCCGATCGTCGGTATCTTTTTCCCATGGACCAGACGGATAAAGGTCGCAGGCATGTTTTTCACGTCACGTGGTCCGACGACGTTGGAAGGGTTGACTATGACTGCATCAAGACCTCTTTCGATGGCCTTATCGACTTCGGCCTCCCCAAGATGCTTGGTTATGAAATAGGAAACCGCAGACTCCATCGCCTTTGACTGCGCAGATTCATCTATGCGCGTTTCGTGAATGCCAAACGCGGCCATGGAAGACGTGAAAAGAAAGCGGCCCACCTTCTTTTTCAGCGCAGCTTCGATCACGTTCTTCGTTCCGTCGATGTTGACAGCGTATTGGTCATCCGACCTGCGGTTGGTTATCCTGAGATCTGCGGCAAGATGGAACAGCGCGTCAGCGTTCTCGGGAATTGTTCTTTCAAGGTCCGATGGAATCAGGATATCGCAAGGGCGCAGGGTCACCGGAACGCCCGTGAGCCGCATCAGGTCGCCGCCGGGAAAGTGCAGTGCGACAACGTCCCATCCCTGATCAACAAGTTCATGCACCAAGCTCGATCCGATGAAACCTTCTGCACCGGTGACAACCGCGATTTTTTTTCTTTCGGTGTTATCCATCAAACCCTCGTGGGCGCGATCCGGCTGATCGGGTGGATACCGTGTGAAAACTCAACCGATTGCCGGGTACAAGGCCCAATCCCATATGTGTAGATCTGGGTAAACGCACTGGCTTTGCAAGACGGGCCATGTTGCAACAGTTCATTTTTTGGCTGTTTCATGGTATTATTTTATCATCGGATCATCTCAGTCACAGGAATTCAAGGGGAGTTCAGTTGGGGCCAGACTCCTTGCAGGAAATCGCCGGCGGGTCGGTGGGCCATGACAGGAAGCAGAAATGATGACACCGCCGAAACCGCGTTTGCAACTGCCCTGGACCACCGAAAAAGTGTTTGCTGGCAATATCGATGCCGACGTCCTTGCCAGCGAATTGGCGTACGGAAATAGCGATCTTATCCGGGTTCTGAAAATTGCCAATGTCGCGGGTCCGTTCAAGGCGGTCAGCCCTTGGGAACTTGAGGACACGGATGGAACGGTGCGCATCAACGCCGGAGGTTACTCCGCTCTTCCTTTCGGTGATCGCTACCCCGCGCTGGTAGACTTTGTTCAGCGATACCTGCGTGACGGATCCAGCATGGGACTGCCCCAGCAGGCGACCAGCGAATGGCGCGCCGCGCTAGAACACAACCTGGTCTTCTCGCTTGCGTCATTTGCACCAAGCCATGCCGACAGCAATGTTTTCTTTTCGAACAGCGGGGCCGAGGCAATCGAGACGGCGATCAAGTTTGCGATGGCGTACCGGCCGGAGGCCCCCTATTTCATTAATTTCAAGCGCAGCTACCATGGAAAGACCCTGGGAGCCCTGAGCTTGACACCAAACCGCGAATACCAGGATCTGTTCCACCCCCTCGCTCTGAACACAAAGACACTCCCCTTCGGCGACACAGACGCTTTTGAACTGGCAGTGAAGCAATTGGGTGCCGACAAGATCGCGGCCGTGTTCCTCGAGCCGATCCAGGGCGAGGCAGGCGTGATCATTCCTCCCGACGGCTATCTCCGGCGTATGGACGAACTGTGCAAACGTCATGGCATCCTTGTCGTCGCCGATGAAATCCAGACCGGACTGGGACGGAGCGGGTATTGGTTTGCCAGCGTTGAATGGGGCGGAATGGATCCGGACATCATCTGCCTGGCCAAGGCTCTTGGAGGAGGCCTGACTGCCGTCGGGGCCACGATTGCACGGCGTGACATCTTCCGGAATATGCTGGGCGGGATGGCCAGCAAACGTCATTCCAACACGTTCGGTGGCAATGCGCTGGCCATGGCTGTCGGGTTGAAGTCGCTGGAAATCATCTGCCAGGAAGACCTGGTCAGCCGATCACAGGAACTGGGCAAGCGTGGTGCGAAAAGGTTGAGGCAACTGGCAGAACGCTTCCCAAAAGTGTTTGCCGATGTCAGAGCCTTCGGCATGCTTTTCGCCGCGGAATTGCAGCCCGTGTTGCCGGAAAAGACGAATTTCGCGCAATCGGAACTGGTCGGGGAACTGACAGGTTTGCTTGGCCTGCTGATGTGGCACCGTGTCGGCGTTCACGGAAATCTTTCACTGAATTCTCGGCATACAATACGCCTGACCCCAGCATTGACGATACCCGTGCCTTTGTTCGATCAACTTTTCGATCGCATCGATAATGCCTGCATAGACCAGCATGCGGCATGGAAAATGCTGACACATACACCGCCGCGCACGTTATTCGGATTTGCGAAATTCCTTAAATCCGTGTGAGCGGTACCTTCTCCGGTGAGCTCGGCCAGCGACGGCTTTGGACGGTTCTTGCGAGCGACGAGGCCCGCTTTTGGCGCTTTCGGCCAATGCGTGGTGAGAGCCGCATTCGATAGATTGGGCTCATCCCGGCCTAATGCACTTGCAGAGATAATGCGTTCTAGTGCCTTCGGACAACGGCTATGCAACTCGATGCTATGCTCTCAGCGTCAGCGCGACCTGCCGTTCATCAATTTAGAAAGGACTTACGACCAAGCAGCGGAGAAAGCAAAGTGCGAGCCCAAAGTGTTGGATGCCGCGCTGTGCACGAATGTCAGCTCTTTGCGATGTGGCCAAAAACGTAAAAATCAGCTCGGGTTTTGCCGAGGGTTGGTAAAATACGAAAATTCATTGGTGTTGTAAGGGGTTGTTATCCGCACGGTACAGGCGGGGCACACCCTCTCTCTATACCCAATCAGAATTACAAGCTTCCCAATCGTTGGATTTCGCTGTGCGTTTCGCTTGCCATGTTGCGAAGCCATGCTGCAAATCTTTGCACTTGGGGTCTTTTTGCGGCATCAGGTCGAACCTGCATCCTGTAGGGATGAGGAGCTGTGAGATGCTGAGACGCAGGGAATGGATTGACGATCGAACCGTTTTCTAAATCGCTCAGCACCAAGGACAAGCCACATACCAGAAAGCCCACGTTCTGCCGTACCGCTTCCAGTGCAAGCCTGGCATTTGGATAATGAATGCCGCGATCGGGGCCGCTCTCGCGATGACCAAACTCTTGAAACCACTCGACCCACCCAAGATGATCTGAGTTTTCTCGCTGCACCTTCAGATGCAAAAGCGGCATTCCCTCCATCTGAAGGACCGGATCCCAATCTGCAATGCGGCGTGGATTATCAGGACCGGTTACGGGTAAAAAGGTGTCAGTAAACAGTGGCTCGCCAGCCCCTTCTCCGTAGTCGATGCGAATATCAGGTGCGCCCAACCTCAGAGGAACGTCCCCCGCGCCGTTTATGCAGAACAGGATATTGGGATGCTCTTTACGAAAGACATCAATGCGCGGTGCCAACCAAAGCTCAGCCCAATCCGGATCTGCAACAATCTGTATTTCGCTGACGCGTTGGAAGTCGAGCGTATCAGTTACCCGTTCAAGTGCAGCAAAGGCCAGCTGCAAATCAGCAAGAGCGTGCTCAAGCTGCGGCGTCGGCTGCAAACCGGATCGCCCCCTTAGCAACAGATCGGCACCAAGATAGTCTTCTAGCGTTCGAACGCGCTGCCCCACGGCGGCAGGCGTAATGCCAAGCGTATCCGCCGCAGCTTTCAACGAGCCCTTGCGGATTGATAACTCGACGGCCTGAAGCGATTTCAGGTGTGTTAGGGTCACCATTGCTAAAGCTTACCTTTATGTCGCAAAAAATCAACGGGCATAAAAATAGAATTCCTTTATCAGGCTAAAGAAAATTGAGTTTTGAATATCGGCGGTGGTCGGGCACGATCATGGAGCAACATCAATTGACCCAACACAGGAGATAAAGAATATGGACCGCTTCATCATCGAACGCGACATTCCAGGCATCGGCGAGTTTTCCCTGACTGAGCTGTGCGGTGCTGCCCGCGCCTCAAATCAGGCACTGGCCACGATCGGCCCAAGTATTCAGTGGCAACACTCTTATGTGGCGGGCGAGAAAACGTTCTGTGTCTATCTCGCCGAGAGTGAGGAAGAAATTAACAAACATGCGGAGCTGAGCGGCATTCCCGTGTCGAACATCACAAAGGTCTCTCAAATCATCGATCCATTGACGGCAAACAACTAATCTTCGGATGATTTCAGACCTTCCGACGACGATTTTCAAATGGTCGTCGGGGTTTTTAAGCTTCAGTTCGACAGAGCCAAACTGTCTTTCCCGTCACAACTCATACGTCTGCGTCACCACAAACAAACACCGATATCGATCGGCAGCGAAAACAGCCATTGGAGCAAGTGCAGCGCATTCACACTTTGTCTGCGGCGCACTCATAGCCTCTGTCGAGTTTGCTGCGGATTGCACCGATGTCCACTTTTCTTTCTGTGGCGCAGCTGATGGTTTCGCTAAACTGCGTTGCTGCATCTGCGAGCATCGGTGCCGAACCATATCAGCTGTGGGCTCAGCGCCGCCTTCCGCGATACAGCGATCACAACTGATCTTTCGCTGATCTGATCGCAACGAACGGCCCAGAGCAGACCTCGACCATCCTATTCGATGTCGCAACGCAGCTTCCTCGTAGCAGTCATTCAGAATGAATCGCACCGGCATAGTTTCAGCCAGTTACCGTCGCGGAATTTAGGCTGATGACCATTCTAACAAAAGCATTTCTAGCCCGTGCATTCTTAGAGATAGAATTTTTCATTGGTTCTAAAAAGTGTTTTGCGTCAGGATATTTCAGGTCATCATTTCGGGATAGATAGCCTATGCTCCAGACACTCGGACTTCTCTTGGGTTGCCAACTGATGGGAGAAATCACTGTTAGGGGTCTTGGCCTTGCAGTGCCGGGACCGGTTTTGGGTCTTGCTCTGCTCCTGCTGATACTTGGCGCAGTGCCCAAACTCGCGGAACTTCTCAGGCCAACCACCACGATCATACTGGCGAACCTATCATTCCTGTTCGTGCCTGCCGGTGTCGGTGTGATTGGCAACTTCGAGGTTTTGTCGGAAGACGGAATTGTACTGCTGGTTATCCTGACCCTTTCAACCGTGCTTTCCATGCTGGCCGCTGTTGGAACATACATTGGCGTACGGCATGCAACCGAACGCTGGACAACATGACGGACGTTGCAAATCTGTGGAGCTACCTGTCAACCACACCGCTAATATGGCTCACCACAACGATCCTAGCTTATCTGGTCTCAGATGGGGTGGCGCGGTACTTGGGTAACCCACCCTGGACCAATCCCGTTCTTCTGTCGGTCCTTCTGATTGCACCAGTGCTTTGGCTGACACAGACAGACTACATGACCTATTTCGAGGGCGCTAAATTTATCCACTTCCTGCTCGGTCCCGCGACGGTGGCGTTAGCTTTGCCACTTTGGGATAATCGGGATACAATTCGGGCATCGATAGCGCCGATTGTGCTTGCTCTGCTTGCAGGTTCGGTCGTCGCAGCAGGCTCGGCCATTTGGTTGGCACAGGCTTTTGGTCTGCCGATAGAGATCCTTCTGTCTTTGGCACCAAAGTCTACGACCGCACCTGTGGCTCTCGGCATCTCTGAAGCTATTGGAGGCATTCCAGCCCTAACAGCCGTTTTGGTCATCATTACCGGGATCATCGGAGCTGTGACGGTAACGCCTTTGATGAATCTGTTACGGATCACGGACTGGCAAGCGCGCGGTTTTGCCGTCGGTGTTGCCGCACATGGAATTGGGACGGCCCGCGCATTCCAAGTAAACCCCGTGGCAGGGGCCTATGCTGGTATCGCAATGGCACTGAACGCTCTGCTGACAAGCCTGATCGTACCCCTATTGGTGAGCTGGATGATTTGAAATTGCTTCTACCCAGTACTTGAGAGCAGCGCGGCTTGGCGTCAGAGTGGTTGGCGCACGGCCACCATCCGGACCAAGGTAGCCATCAGGAACGCTTACGGCCCGGACCTGCCGTTCACCCAATACCGGTTATGCTGCGGTGCAGCCCGCATCGTGGAAACGGCGATTCAGTCTTGTCGATGTCGGTGAATTTCAAAACCAATATTTTGCTGCATCTTGCACGAACTCACAAAGTGCGGGACAGACCTTCCGTTTGCGCGCACAGCGGATGCAAATGCGAAAAACGTTCCCGCGCGGCGACCTCACTCGACGGTGCAGCTCATCTCGCCGAGGTAGTTATTTATACGTATTGGTCCACATTGATTGCAAATCAACCTTTCGCTGGGTTTAGACCAAACAAGCTATAGCCTGGACAATGCTGTCGGCCACATGAATGATCATTGCTGATTGTTTGGAACCGCCAAAAAACACCAACGTGGGATCGGTGGCATGCGCCACAGAACTCCGCGCTGTGGTTGAGATTTATTTGTTTCTATAATCGAACAATCAGCACTGATGCATCGGCATGACGCGCAACGCGCGCCGCGTTGGGGCCCATGAGGCGGTCGGCGAGATCCGGTTTATGGGCCCCAACAATGATCAAATCTGCCATTATGGTTTTTGCTGCTGCAAGGATTTCCTCATAGGTCACCCCAACTTTAACGATGTGCTGAATGGGCTCTCCTCGCGTAGTGGTGCTGCCCCCGACGTCGTAGAGTGCCGTCATCGCAGCCTCTGTCGCGTCTTTTAGCGTACCTTCTTTGAAAAAAGACCCTACCCATGATGACCCGTAGTCAGGTACGACGGTCATCAAGCTCAGTGCCGCATCATAAAGTCCAGCAAGCTTTTCCGCTTCTGCTATAATCTTGCGGGCTTCGTCCTCATGGGACAAATCGATCGCACATAGAATGCGTTTCATCAGACCGTCACCTCTTCTGTTTCTAGTTCTTTCCGGCGCATTTGCAACATGTAGACCAGCAACAGCAACAAGAGCGCTGGGATGTAAAACAGCTCTTTCGGAGGGCGATCTGCGGCAACTTCAAGCTCAACCACTTCCCAGTCAAAATCGATACCAAGCTGTTCTGCAGGGCCGCCGAACTGTAGGAAATCAACAAAGATTTTGCCGTCGACTTCGCGGAAACTAAGGCCCGCATTAAGATTCAGCCGTGTCGCGCCATCGGCCCCTGCGTCCCCAACAGGAAGCAGATAACGCCCATCGACCGGATCACCGTTCAGCTCTTCACCGACAATGCGAACCCGCAGTGTTTCGCCATCAGCAGCTGCCTCTGCCATTGCAAAGAGTTCAGTACCGGCGCGCTGTTCAAATTCAGGTGTAATCCTGTTGAGGAAGAAGCCGGGTTGGAACAAAGTAAAGGCGACCAAGAGCAATGCCGCGCTTTCCCACAGGTGCGATTTGACCATGAAGTAATTCATCGTTCCAGCCGCAAAAAGCAGCATTGCAACGAGGGCCACCACAAAGACGAATATCGCCTGATAAGGCCCCACATCGATCAGCAACAGATCCGTGTTAAAAATAAACAGGAACGGCAACAGTGCTGTGCGGATGGAATAGAAGAACGCCTGAAAGCCGGTCTTCAAAGGATCCCCTTTGGAAATCGCCGCGGCGGCGAAACTCGCAAGCCCCACGGGCGGCGTCACATCTGCCATGATCCCAAAGTAGAACACGAACATATGGACCGCAATCAGTGGCACGATCAGCCCGTTTTGCGCGCCAAGCTCAACCACAACTCCGGCCATCAGTGAGCTGACGACAATGTAGTTGGCTGTCGTCGGCAGGCCCATGCCAAGGATGATCGAGATCACAGCAACAAAGAACAACATTGCCAGTAGGTTCCCGCCAGACAGGAACTCGACAAATTCGGCCATCACTTGACCGATACCCGTCAGGGTCACAGCGCCCACGATAATGCCTGCGACACCCATGGCTGCCGCAAGACCGATCATGTTCCGCGCGCCTGCAATCATACCTTCAGCAATATCACTGAACCCGGCTTTGAATTGTGTGCCGATGTCGCGCTGCCCGCGAAAGAAAGATTTCAGCGGGTTTTGCGTGGCCAGAATGACCAGCATGAAAATGCTCGACCAAAAGGCGGACAGCCCGGGCGACTTACGCTCGATCATCAGCAAATACATCAGCAGAAAAATGGGCATCAGATAGTGCAGACCCGTCTTTAGGATTTCGCGCACGGGCGGCAGACTTTGCATTGATTCAATGCTGACCTCTAGGTCCGGCCCTTTAGCTGCGAACCGCACTGCCGCGATGTAGCCCGCGCCTATGAGCATCAAAATAACCCAAAACGACACCCCACCAAGGGCCGTTCCAAGAAAGCCAAAAATGTAACTGGCGATCATCAGCGATCCGCCCGCGATCATGATCGACATGGCTATGATGAAAATGGCACCTAGCATGAATTTGACGGGGTGCAGGCGGCTTGTGCCTGTCATTCCCATCTTCAACGCTTCAAGGTGAACGATATAGACCAGCGCGATATATGAAATCGCCGCAGGCAAAATCGCAGTGCGCACGACCTCAACATAAGAAACGCCAACATATTCCGTCATCAAAAATGCCACAGCGCCCATAACGGGCGGGGTCAGAACTCCGTTGATCGACGATGACACTTCGATCGCGCCTGCCTTGGTCGATGAAAACCCGACCCGTTTCATCAGCGGAATTGTGAACGTTCCAGTTGTCACCACATTGGCAATAGACGAACCTGAAATCAGGCCAGTGGCAGCGGATGCAATCACTGCGGCCTTGGCAGGGCCTCCGCGCAAATGGCCAAGGGCTGCAAACGCGAGCTTTAGGAAATAGTTGCCTGCGCCTGCTTGGTTCAACAAAGAGCCGAACAGGACGAACAGGAACACAAACGATGAGGAGACACCGATAGCGACGCCGAAGACGCCTTCGGTCGTCAACCACATGTGGCTCATGGCTTTGTTCAGGCTGGCCCCTTGCCAGCGGATCATTTCAGGAAGGCCGCTCCAGCTGCCAAAGAAAACATAGGCGAGGAAGAACAACGCAACCGCCATCAGCGGAATGCCGAGAGACCGACGCGCGGCCTCCATCAGCAACAGTATGCCGATAACGGCAATGACCACGTCCAGCTGCGATGGCGCGCCTGTGCGCGCAGCGATACCGGCGTATGCGTACCAGATGTAACCTGACGTCGTGGCCGCCAGCAAGCCCAAGACCCAGTCTTGGATCGGCACATGATGGCGTGGCGATGATTTGAACGTCGGGAAAGCGATAAAGGCCAGAAAAACCGCAAACGACAAGTGAATCGCGCGGGTCTGGGTATCGTTCAGGATGACCAGCTTGATGATGTCGCCAAAGAAACTGTTGTTCCAAAGCAAAACGACATCAAAGCGCAGAGGCGAGGCGATCCAGAGCTGGAAGATGGCCCAGATCAGCGGAACGATCCAAAGAAGGCGACGTGAAAATGCACCCGTGGGTGCGCGGCCCCCTGTGTCGCTGTCGGCGATGATGTCATCGACATTGGTGCTGTTGTCGGCTGTTTTGTCTGACATGATCGCCCCCTTGGCATTTAAATTCTGCGGGTTGATCCGCAGTTTTTGCCGAAACCGCCCCCACACATACGTGGAGGCGGCAATGTTATTGTTGATGCAGCGCGATCTGGTTGGCTGCGATCAACAGATCACTCCATCCAGCCTTTTTCGCGGTAGTACTGGACGGCACCCGGATGCAGCTCAGCGGTCAGACCATCGCTGATCATCTCTTCGTGGGTGAGACGTGCAAAGGCGGGGTGCAGGCGTTTGAAATTGTCGAAGTTTTCGAAGACGCCGGCAACAACCGCATAAACCACCTCATCCGGTGTATCGGCAGAGGTCACGAACGTCGCCTTTGGACCCCAGCTCGGGATGTCATCGGCATTTCCTGGATACATGCCGCCAGGGATCGTTGCTGCTGCATAAGCCGTGTTTTCCGCCAAAAGCGTGTCGATTGCAGCGCCTTCCAGAGCAAGGATTTTTACGTCGCAGGTTGATGTGGCTTCCTGGCTTGATCCGTTTGGCAGGCCAGCGGCCCAGATCGTGGCATCGATGTTGCCATCACACAATGCAGCGGACTGTTCGGATGATTTCAGCTCGGCGGCGACTGCAAATTCGTCGGGTGATACGCCATAGTATTGCAGAACCGTTTCGGCCAAAACGCGTGTCCCCGAACCAGGGTTCGCAATGTTCACCTTCTTGCCGCGCAGGCCCTCGACGGAGTCAATCCCGCTGTCGCCACGTACCATCAGGTGCATCGGTTCAGGGTGAACCGAGAACAAGGCCCGCAAGCCTTCATAAGGGCCGTCTTCTTCAAATGCGCCGGTGCCGTTCAGGCCAGCCGCCTGCACGTCGGATTGGACGATACCGAAATCCAGTTCGCCCTGACGGATGGTGCGCGTGTTGTAGACCGAACCACCGGTGGATTCGACGGAACACCGAATGCCATGTTCGGCGCGGTTGATGTTAACCAGACGGCAGATCGCACCACCGGTTGGATAGTAGACGCCCGTCACGCCACCGGTGCCGATCGTGATGAATTGCTGATCTTGCGCACTTGCTGCGCCAGAAAATCCGAATGCCGCAACTGTCACGGCACCCCAGAGGGCTTGTTTAATCGTCATTTGTCTCATTCCCCATTTAAGTTTGCCCCAACTCTCTGTCAGAGGCATGAAATATCCGCGCACCCAAGATGCGCACGATGGGAGAAACGTCATCAATGCAGAATCTTTTGTCACTTGAAAACTAATGTTTTTTTAGCACGCTCCAGTAGGCGTTATTCTCTAGTCGAACATTTTCATATGTTTTTATCCGCGACTCGGCGGATTGCCCGCCCGCCTGAACCAGCAATGCCAAAAGACTTTCAAGCACGGCCGTTACGCCCGAGTAGCAACCAAAGTGATGTGTCGATACAACCGATACGACGAGGATTTCTTCGGGCGTAAATTCGCTTGAAATGACATCGCTGTCGGCCAACATAATTAGCTTTACGCCGCGCTTTTGCGCGAACTTGCACGCCTCAATCGTTTCTCTCGAATAGGGTGTAAACGTGATGGCAATCAATACATCATCGGGGCCTGCGTCACTTAAATCATCAATTGCACTGCTCATATGACGCGGAATTAACTGTAATGACGGCAATGCCATACGACCAACATAGTGAAAGTAATAGGCCATGCTGTAACTTGCACGAACAGCAGTAAGATAGATGTTGCGCGCACCCAGCATCAAGTCGACCACGCGTGTCATCTGTTCCGGGGTTTGCCGCTCGAGTGATCCCCGCACAACAGCCATAGTATTGGCCGCAACGCCTGCTTGCACCTGCCCGACCTCATTGGTGTTGCGTAAGTCTTCGAGCCACTCCGGGTTTTCGACCCTCTCACTGGAGAAGACGAGAGCGTGGCGAAAAGGGTCTCGCAGTTCATCAAACCCCGCGAATCCAAGAGCCTTGGCCATGCGCACCAAGGTGTAGGTTGATACCCCGCTCTTTCTTGCTGTTACGCGGATTGAGTCGAGTCCGAAGTCTGCGGGGTGATCTACGATGTATTTCGCAACGGTACGCAGGCGAGGTGACAAGGTAGAAAGGTCGGCCTTAAGCCTTGATATCGTTTTGGATTTCAGGGTCGGGTCCATCCGAATCACCTCACTTTGCTGGATAGGCCAAAAAACAATAGTTATTTTTTGAAGTCATTGACAGGTTTTGTAATTCCGACATCTTGGCGGCAACTCCCCAACACGAGCAGGTAGAGACCCCAAATGCACAACCTTCCCGAACATGCTTCAGTCGTTGTTATAGGTGGCGGCATCATGGGATGCTCGACCTTGTATCACCTTGCGAAAATGGGTGTGTCAGACGCCATTCTGCTTGAACGCAACAAGCTGACCAGTGGAACGACGTGGCACTCAGCGGCGCAGGTGCGTGCACTGCGCCACTCCCACAATCTGACAAGGATGATCCAGTATTCCGTCGATCTCTATGCGCAACTGGAACAGGAAACCGGGCAATCCGTAGGCTGGATCCAAAAAGGGTCGTTATCCATCGCGACCACACCGGACCGCCTGACGCATATCAAGCGGCAAGAGGCGCTTGCCCACGCCTATGGCATCGACGCACGGTCGGTATCTGCGGGCGAGGCGAAAGAACGCTGGCCGCTGATGAACGCAGACGACGTCCTTGGCGCGGTCTGGTCACCGGACGATGGCCGCGTGTCGCCCTCTGACGTCTGCGCAGCACTGGTCAAAGCTGCTAAGGGACTGGGTGCCAAGCTGTTCGAGGGCACCGGTGTCACGGGAATCCTGACGAAAAACGGTCGGGTTACGGGCGTTGAAACCACGCAAGGTACGGTGATGTGTGACGCGATTGCCGTCTGCACCGGCCTGTGGTCGCGCGAGATTGGTGCCATGGCAGGTGCCGAAGTGCCCGCGCTGGCCTGTGAGCATTTCTACCTGTTGACCAAGCCGATCGACGGGATCACTGGCAACATGCCCACACTGTCCGATCACGACAGCCACCTGTATATCCGCGACGACAGTGGCGGCCTCTTGGTTGGATGTTTTGAACCCATGGGCAAACCCATTGCGCCGGGCGTTCTGGATGAGACTTTCGAATTCGGACTCCTGGGCGAAGATTGGGATCATTTCGAACCGATCATGGAGCTTGCATTGAACCGCCTGCCTGTTTTGGAAACGGCCGAGGTCAAAATGCTTCTGAACGGCCCCGAAAGCTTTACGCCGGATGGCACTTTCATGCTGGGCGAAACGGCGGAAACCAAGGGGCTATTTCTGGGCTGCGGGATGAATTCGGTTGGCATGGCGTCTGGTGGCGGTGCGGGCATGAATCTTGCCCATTGCATTGTTCATGGGCACACCGCCTATGATTTGGGCGAAGCAGATTCGAAACGCTTTGCGCCGGTGTTCAATTCGGTCGATCACTTGATGGCACGCGCACCAGAGATTTTGGGCACGCATTACGAAATCGCCTATCCGGGCCGACAACTGAAAACCGCACGCGATCTGCGCCATTTGCCGCTGGACACTGAATATCGTGCGGCAGGTGGGCATATGGGGCAGTTTTACGGGTGGGAACGCCCGCTGTATTTCGGCAAAACCGCCGAACCGGTCATGACCTTTGACCGTCCCGATTGGCACGACAACGTCGCCGCAGAAGTGAACGCGGCCCATACTCAAGCCGCCATTTTCGACGCCTCCCCCTTTGGCAAGATCGACGTAAAGGGGCCTGACGCCGAAGCGTTCCTGTTGCACACCTGTGCGGGCTATCTGGGCCGCGCGCCGGGGTCGGTGATCTACACCTCTGTGCTCAATGCGCGCGGCACATTCCTATCCGACATTACCGCGCAAAGAATTGCACCCGATCACTACCGCCTGTTTGTCGGGACAAATGCTATAAAACGTGACTTTTCACACTTCTTGCGGTCCAGTGACGGCTTCGACGTCCACCTAGAAGATACGACCGAAGCCTATGCCGTGTTAGGCCTGATGGGGCCAGAAGCCGCGCGTATCGTAAGCGAATGCGGCGCGCCTGAATTGAACGATTTAGGCTTCTTCAAAGTCGGTCCGGCGCACATCGCGGGCAAACATGTACGGGCCGCGCGGATGTCTTATGTGGGCGAGGCCGGTTGGGAAATCACTTGCAAGGCTGAGAACGCCAGTGCGATTTATGCCGCCCTCACTGCGGCTGGCGCAAGACCTGCGGGCATGTTCGCCCAGACATCCATGCGGATCGAAAAAGGGTTCTGCGCGATGGGACATGAGTTGGACGGGGATGTAACACCGATCGACACCGGGCTTGATTTTGCAACACGCAAATCCGGTGGATTTATCGGGGCAGAGGCGTTGGCCAACCAAAAAGAACAGGGCGCGACCAGCCGTATCATCTCATTGTTGATTGATGACGTGGGTGCCGTGCCGCTTGGTCATGAACCGATCTATCTTGGTGATAAGATCATCGGACAAACCACGTCGGCGGCTTTTGGCTTTCGCGTCCGGCGGCCTGTTGCCTTGGCCATGGTCAAGGAACCTGTTGCCAGTGGTGCGGATGTGCGGGTCGATATCGCTGGAAAAATGTTCACGGCAAAAGCAATCATCGGGCCACTGTTTGATCCCGATGGTTCGCGAATGCGAGCGTAAAACATGCTGCGTCCCTACATATTGGTAGCCCCAACAGGCGCGCGGCGTTGCAAGGGCGACCACCCGAAAGTGCCGATACAGATGGATGAAATCATCCAAACTGCGGCCGATTGCTTCGCGGCTGGGGCCGACGGCCTGCATCTGCACGTGCGGGACGCGACAGGGCAGCACACGCTTGATGCGGGAATTTACCGCGAAACTCTTGCAGAGCTTCGCAAGCACGTCCCTGATATGGATTTGCAAATCACGACAGAGGCTGCAGGGCTGTTTGACGTGCCAACCCAACTGGCCTGTCTTGAGGGTGTCAAACCTGCTTGGGCGTCAATCTCGGTTCGGGAAATCGCGCGTGACCTGACGCTGGCCGATCAGATCTATGGCGTTTGCGCGGAAAACGGGACACAGGTCCAACATATCCTCTACGATGTCGCTGACCTGGCGTTGCTGACTGATTGGCAATCGCGCAGGATCGTGCGGCAGGGACAAGACGGCATGATCTTCGTGCTGGGCCGCTATACAACCGGGCAAGTCTCCAACCCGTCGGATATTGCGCCATTCCTCAATGCATTGGTGAATAAGGGCAAATGGATGGCCTGTGCCTTCGGTCAAAACGAACATGCCTGTTTGTTGGCTGCCGCGCAGCATGGTGGCGACGTGCGTGTCGGGTTCGAGAACAACCTTCAGTCACAAGACGGCGCGCAATTCGCAGACAATGCGGCTTCGGTTCGCGCTCTTGCACGCGCGCTAGATCACGAACCATGACCCATATCGCCATACTTTCAAACCCAGACCGTGCCAAAGAGTTGCGCAGAACGCCGCGCCCCAGTTTGGAGGATGACCGCCGCAAGACGTGGCGAGCGCATGCTGTTGCACTCCTCGGGATCGAGGAGGGCGGCAGGCTGCTCGCGATGTTGGGCTATCGCATGACGTTCAGTCTGTGTTGGGGCAAGTCGCTTTATGTTGACGATCTGGTTGTAGCGCCCGACTTGCGCCTTGGCGGTTACGGCCGTCCGCTCCTAGACGCGGCAAAGGCCATCGCACGGGGTGCGCACTGCGATCACATCTCGCTTTGCAACGGGCTCACCCGCGTTGCGGCTCACCGTTTCTTTAAAACCAGCGGCTTGCCTGGCTTTAGCAAACAATTCGTCCTTCCACTCAAAGGCTTCTGATATGTCCCATGTTTTTCCGCGTCATTGTCACTCTGACCTGCCGATTGCTACGGGGGGTGATGGATGCTTTCTGATTGATCAGACAGGCAAACGGTATTTTGACGGCTCGGGTGGCGCAGCGGTGTCTTGTTTGGGCCACTCGAACGACCGGGTGACACAGGCAATCAAGGATCAGGTTGATAAGCTGGCCTTTGCGCATACCGGTTTTTTCACCTCCGATCCCGCAGAAGAGCTCGCTGATCTGTTGATTGCGCACGCGCCCGGCGATCTGGATCGTGCATATTTTGTGTCTGGCGGCTCAGAGGCGGTCGAGGCCGCCATCAAGCTCGCTCGCCAGTTCCACCTCGAGAACGGCGAACCACAGCGCGAACATGTTATCGCGCGCAGGCAAAGCTATCACGGCAATACGCTCGGCGCGCTGTCAGCAGGCGGCAATGCAATGAGACGCAAGCAATTCGCACCACTGCTTGTCGAGATGAGCCATATCGCCCCATGCTATGAATACGCCGAGCGCGGCGATGACGAAACGCTGGAGGCCTACGGCCTTCGGGTGGCAAACGAGCTTGAAGAAGAAATTCTGCGGGTTGGTACAGACCGCGTGATCGCCTTTCTGGCCGAGCCTGTGGTGGGCGCGACGTTGGGCGCAGTGGTGGCAGTCGATGGATACTTCAAGCGCATTCGGGAGATTTGCGATAAGTACGGCGTGTTGTTGATCCTGGATGAAGTCATGTGCGGGATGGGGCGTACAGGCCATCTGTTTGCCTGTTCGGCGGATGACACTGTGCCGGATATACTGTGCATCGCAAAGGGTCTGGGGGCCGGATACCAGCCGATCGGAGCGATGCTATGCACCAAGAAGATCTATGATGTGATTGCAAACGGATCCGGTTTTTTTCAGCATGGGCACACCTATTTAGGCCACCCCGTCGCAGCGGCAGCAGCATGTGCCGTCGTCAAGGAAATCCTTGAGCGCGATCTTGTGGCCCAAGTGCGAGAGCGCGGGACCTATTTCAGTGCGCAACTGCGCCAAAGGTTCGGGCAACACGCCCATGTTGGGGACATTCGCGGCCGTGGCCTATTTTGGGCGATCGAGTTTGTCGAAGACCGCGCATCCAAGACCTCATTTGACCCAAGTCACGGTCTTGCCGGCAAGATCAAGAAAGCCGCGTTCAACGAGGGCTTGATCTGCTATCCGATGCCTGGGACACGTGATGGCGCGGTAGGGGATCATGTTCTCTTTGCACCACCCTATATCGCAACCGAGGCTGAATTGGACGGTGCATTGGACCGATTTGCGCGCGCACTAGACGCTGTAATCTAAAGCCATGCTCGAAATGACCCCCTCAAGGATTGAAGATCCCAGCCAAGGCATATCAACCCTCACAAAATGGCACATAGCAGGCGGAGTATAGTTGGACTGTCTTGCTGTAGCTTCGTCTGTGGTAAGTGAATTCACGCTTTCAGAGTTGCGACGCCTTTCCTGAATAAGCACATTTGCCTCTGCGATGCAGTGCTCATTTCGCGACGGCGCTGCGAACTTTCATGCAGCCAGCATTCGCCGCAACGGCAAAATTAGATTGTAGGCGAAGTCACACAACGCGGAAAAGGCCGGCCGGCCCCTCTATCTGGCCAACGGCCGCTTCCCGACCAACCTATATCGGTAACTTCCCTGTCATGCTTTCTAGCACGCCATCTCGACGGATGACTTTATGCCAGAGGGCTCCGACAATATGGGTCAAGATCAGGGCTGGCAGAAGAGTCAGCGCAGCTTCATGCACAAAGATCATCGCGTTGATGAAAAGATTTCCTAAGGCAGGTGAGGTGTAAGCGTATGCGGTGGCAAGTCCTGTTCCCACAATTGTAAAGACCGATCCATAAAGGCCGTAGTGTACGGCTCGGGATGCGATATGTTCCCACTTTGGGGCGTCGAGCGGCAACCGCGTGGCTCCGCCGATTTTCTGTGTCCAGAACAGGCGGAATGCGAACAGCAGCCCCAAGCCTGATGCAAAGATAACTTCGAACCGAAACAGTACGGGGTCAGAAAGTTGGTTCACATTCTCAAGGCCTTTGTAATAGCCATAAGCGATCATCAAGATCGAAAGCCAATGGATGCCGCGTGTGACGAAGCCATGGGGTTTTGCGGGGATTTTCATTGGGGCGACCTTTCTGCGTGCGTCCCTTAAGCGACTGTTTCAGCGTCGGTAGGGACAGGCACTGTCGGCGTGACAAAGACCGAAGCAATCATCGCCACTGCCACAGCGACGAGGCCAAACAGCGCAATCGTGCCCACAAAGGCAAAGCCCAAGCCGACCATGAAAACGGCAGCGGCGAACAGGACGGCGGTGGATACGGCGGATTTAAATTTTGTAATCAGGTTGGTCATTTGGGGTTCTCCAGTTTCATCTTTTGTTTCGATGATCCTGAGATAGGGGCCCTGTTTTACCTCCGCCTGACCGGTACCTTACAAATCTGTAAAGTTGAGCGTGACCCGTAGCCCCTGTGGGTCATTCTTTTCCAGCTGCAACACAGCACTGTGCCGGTCAGCCACGGCCCGGACAAGTGCCAGACCAAGGCCTGATCCTTGGGTGCTGCGCGCCGCATCAAGGCGCACCATTGGTTTGATAATTTCCGCGAATTGGGCAGAATCAACACCTGCACCGTTATCGACAACGCCCATTTTGCGACCATTGACGAACAAGGCAATCTGATCGCCGCCATGGACCAGCGCGTTCTGGATCAGGTTGGCCATGGCCTGTACCAGCATAGCCCGGTCCGCATGCACCGTTGCGGAGGAGGAGAGGTTCAAAGTCAATGTTTTGCCCACATCCTCGATCACAGGGCCGAACGTCTCGGCGAGTTCTTCAACCAAAGCACCAAGCAGCACAGGTTCGAACCCGTCACGGCCTTGCCCCGCCTCAATCCGCGCCACCCGCATGATCGTGTCAAAAATATCGGACAGCCCGCGGGCTTCTTCTATTGCGGCACTGCGTCCGTCACCGTCCGGCAACATTTCCAGCTGTGCGCGCAATCGCGCCAAGGGCGTGCGTAAATCATGGGCTATGCTGGCGCTAAGGTGGCGGGTCTGGCTGACAAGGCGTTCAAGCTCTGCCGCTGTCTGATCAAGGTTTTGCGACATATCATCAAGGTCATCCTTGGACTTCGCTTGCCCCGTCCGCGCCGAGAAATCCCCAGAAGCAAGAAGGTCCAAAGTGGTATTAATCCGCGCCAGCCGCCTTTGGGCCAACACCCCCGCCCAACCCCCAAAAGCAAGGGCGACGACGATGACAATCGCTGCCGTCGTCCACAGGATTTTCGCCAGTAATTCCTGCGCATCCGCGCTGTCTTCAACGGGGACAGCCACCATAACAGGCTGACCGCGACTGTCCTGTGCCACCAAGACCCGCCATAGGTCGGACCGCATCAGATCATCGTGCAGCTCCACTGTCCCGCCCCCACGTGAGACCGCACGACGGAACTGTTCGGGCAGGTCTGCCAGATCGTCCAACGCACGCAGGATCAACGCAGGACTGTCGCCGCTCGCCTGATCAACCACAGCCCCTTGCGCAAGTACAGCAAGGGTCGTATCGACCCGCCGTTCAATGGCCCTTTGGCCCAATGTCAAAGCCACGAAAATCGCGATGACAAAACCTAGGGCAAATATGCCCGAAAGCGTGGTCGCCAAGCGCAAGGTCGAAGACCGCCAGAGCCATTCGAATTGCGCGAGCCATCTACGCACCAAAGACATAGCCTTCCCCCCGGCGCGTGCGCAGTAGGGCTTGATCAAACGGTTTGTCGATCTTGGCACGCAGACGACTGACATGAGTTTCCACGACACTGGTGGTCGGGTCGAAACTCATGTCCCAAACCTGCTCAAGCAGCATCGTGCGGGTCACCAAACGACCGGGCCTGCGCATCACATATTCCAGCAGTTTGATTTCTTTGGCCATCAGTTCGATCGGTTGGCCTTGGCGTTCACATCTGCGCGCCAGAAGGTCCAGCGTAAGGTCTGCATGCCGTAGAGTCGTCTGGCCAGGTTCCGAGACATCAGCCCCCTCGCGCCGACGGCCTAAGGCACCAACGCGGGCGGATAACTCCGCAAAAGCGAAAGGTTTCGTTAGATAATCATCACCCCCAGCCTCAAACCCTTCGACGCGGGCGTCCACCTCTCCGAGGGCGGTCAGGAACAAGGCGGGCGTGTTGTTCTTGGAGGCACGCAAGGATTTAAGAACAGCCAGGCCATCAAGACCCGGCACCATGCGATCAAGGATCAGCAGATCAAATTCCTGCCCCATCGCCGCCATCAGCGCATCCTTGCCATCGTCAAAGTGATCGACAACATGGCCCTCTTCACGCAAGCCACCGGCGATCCACGGACCAAGTTGTTTGTCATCTTCCAAAAGCAGAATGCGCATCGTGTTCCTTGGGTAGAGTAAAATTGCGAGAGGCCACCACTGCTGGCAGCCTATCGCGCTTATGAGAGAGACGAAATTGGTTTTCAGTTACGCGTCGTCATCATCATCGTCGTCGTCGTCACAGTCCTCATCTTCATCGTTGACCTTTAGAACGTCGCCCGTTTCGGCGGAAATCTCGACCTCCATCTCGGTGCCATCTTGTCTAAGGATTTCGACCTCATACACCTGTTGGCCACGATGACTTTCCAGTTCCACCTCAACCACCTCTCCGGGCACTTCCATGAGGGCGATTTCAATCACCTGCTCTTCGGTCAAGCCCGTGGAATTGGCCACCGACTGCGCCGACACCATCCCTGCGATGCCCCCAGCCAAAATCAGACCAGGCAATGCGCCGCCTGCAATAAGTTTCGTGTTCATGTCTTATCTCCGTTTTCATTTTGAGGAGGGCTGTTGCGCCGTCCGATGAAACAGAAATAGGCTGCCAACCTTACGGGTGATGTGCGCGAACCTTACAATTCCGTAAGCTTGGTCAAGTTGGCATTTGTGAAGGCAAACCTGACACTCACCGTATTGCAGACAATCGGTAAAGAGGGCTCATTCGAGGTCTGAGATGCACCGCAGGATCCTTTGATATGATCAGATGGTCAACGTCGGGTTGTCGTTGAGGGAGGGCATGGCGGATCGCAGGATCAGTCATGGCAACACCAAACCCACCTGCCATTCGCGCGCTTCGCCCAGCCAGGAACAAGGGGCGGATCGTCGGTCTGAAGCGACCACTGAAGCCGAAGCATGTCTGGGCAATCCGCGTCCGCCTGAAATTGGCCGAGAACCACGGTGGCCCGGCCGGTTTCACGAACGCCTTCACATCTCGACCCGCCAATATGCGCGCATTGTCCGCGACTGGGTGACGTCGATTGGCCTTGAGGCGAGCGTTTACCGTAAGCATTCGATGCGGCGGACGAAGGTGACCCAGATCTACAAGAAGACTGGCAACCAGCGCGCCGCCCAACTGCTGTTGGGTCACACGAAGATGGACAGCACGGTCAGGTATCGTGGCGTTGAGCGTGAAGACGCCCTGGCCATTGCAGAACCTATTGAAATCTAGGTGTTCTGTGCCGTCTTGATAGGCGGCTCTCACCTGCCATCGACGCGCTGGCACAATGCTGCGGTGCAGCCCGCCAGAGCGGCCATTCGCGGATCGTGCAGAATTTTTTTGGACGAAACGTCGGTCAGCGGACAAACAAAACTTTCGCATCGGCACCCAACCATACCCAAGCAAGTTTCGATGACCTTTATAATTCACAGTACATTGCTTGGCTCGATACTCATGTGATGCACTGTGAAGCCCCCTCAAGAATGATCGGAACTACCGATACCTGGCTCAAAACCTCAACGTTTTTGATGCTTACACCGAACGGGAAATCCATGTTGCTTCAATTATTGACATCTGATATCTCAGATGTCAGACAGAATCTGTTTCAAGGGAGGAAACCATGTTTACTAAATCCACAATCGCGCTCAGCGTCATTCTATCGGCAGGCCTTGCTTTCACAGCATCGGCTGAAACGGTCATCAAAGTCGGCCATGGCGCAGCAGAGTCATTTCACATGCACCGCGCGCTCTTGCACTTCGAAGAGTTGGTCGAAGCTGGCTCGAACGGTGAAATCGACGTGCAGATCTTTCCATCGTCTCAGATGGGCCCCGACCGTGAAATGATTGAAGGCGTTCAAACGGGCGTTTTGGAAATGGCTATCCCGCCATCATCGTTCTTCGCGGGTTGGGATCCTGCTTTTGCAGTGATCGAATTGCCCTACATGTATGCGTCCAAGGATATTGCCTTTGATGTTCTAGAAGGCGAAGCCGGAGACAGCATGATCGCGCGGGTCGAAAATCAAGGGCTTGTCGGCCTTGGTTGGTTGGAACTTGGTGTGCGCAATGTGACCAACAACGTTCGTCCGATCGCAACCCCTGCTGACCTTGACGGCGTTAAGCTGCGTACGATGCAGGTTCCAGCACATGTCGCAACGTTCCAGGCACTCGGCGCCAACCCAACGCCAATGAACTTCGGAGAAGTCTACTCCGCGCTTCAGCAGGGTGTGATCGACGGGCAAGAAAACCCGCTCGCGATCATCACGTCGCAACGCTTCTTTGAGGTCCAAAAATACCTTTCGACAACGGGCCATGTTTTTGCAGTCTACATGCCGGTGATCAGCCAACCATTCTTTGCATCGCTTTCTGCTGAACATCAGCAGCTTGTTCGCAATTCGATGGCAGCGGCACGCGTTCACCAAGCCGAACTCGTTTCAGCCGAGGATTCATCTCAGCTGGAGGAAATCCGTGCCGCCGGTGTCGAGGTCCTTGAGTTGACAGCCGAGCAACGCCAAGCATTCGCGGACGCGACCGAAAGTGTGCGATTGCAATACCGCGATGAAGTTGGGGCCGAGGCCTATGACGCTTGGATCGCAGCTGTTGCAGATGCAAGTGGCAACTAAGCCGATCACGTGACCACGAAAGAATGGTGCCCGGAGCTATAAAGGCACCGGGCACTTTCAGAATATACAGGGTGGTGAAAATGGCTGTGCTTAGATGGCTAAATCAGAACGTTGAAAAAATGCTGGCCTCGCTGCTCCTGGCAGCAATTGTCGCCTTGATTTTTGGCAATGTAATCATGCGGTACGTTATGAACGCCTCGCTGACTTGGGGTGAAGAGCTTACGCTTTGGCTGTTCGTCTGGTTCGTCTGGGTGGGCGTGAGCTACGCGTTTCATACCGGTGATCACGTACGCATAACTGTATTGAAGGACCTATTGGGCACACGCGGACGCCTTATTGTTGATTGCGTTGTTGCTCTCTTGGTTCTTGCGTTTCTTTTGGTTCTGAGTGTCGAGTGCATCAAGCTGATCAGGATGCCTTTCGTTGCCAGCCAGTCCTCTGTCGTACTGGGGCTTCCCATTCCAATTCTCTACGCGTCTGCACCTGTTGGGGCCGGCCTGTCAGCGATCCGCGTTGTTCAACATTTTGTTCGAACCCTGCGTTTGATCGCGCAAACCAAAACGTGAGGGCACACACATGTTAGCTGCAACACTCTTTCTGACCCTCTTTGGGCTATTGCTTTTCAGTGTGCCGATCGGCATCTGTCTTGGCCTTGCGACAATGATCGTGATGATCTTTGTCGATGGCACGCCTCCCATGGTGCTACTGGCCCGCTCGGTCGTGACAGGCGCGGACTCATTCCCTTTGATCGCAGTACCATTGTTCATTCTGGCTGGGGACCTGATGCAACATGGCGGGATGTCCCGTCGCATTGTCGGATTTGCGAACGCTTTGATCGGCCATATTCGCGGAGGTCTTGCCTATGTGAACGTGCTGGCCTGCGTTTTCTTTGCAGCCATCTCTGGATCGTCGCCCGCGACGGTTGCGGCGATTGGATCGAACATGATCCCTGAAATGGAAAAAGTTGGCTACACCCGCAAGTTCAGCGGCGCGTTGACGGCGTCATCGGGCATGATCGGCGTAATGATCCCCCCCAGCATTCCTTTCATCATTTACGGCGTTACGGCTGAGGTTTCGATCGGAAAGTTGTTCCTTGCAGGTGTCGTCCCCGGCATTTTGTTCGCGTTGATGTTTATGCTGGTCGCCCGCATTTTGCTTCGAAATGATGTAACGGTTCAGGAATCCACCACCACCTTTTCCAGCGTTGGTGTCTGGCAAAGCTTCAAAAGCTCGATTTGGGCTCTTCTGGTTCCAGGCATCATCCTTGGCGGGATTTACAGTGGCATATTCACGCCAACAGAGGCGGGCGCTGTCGCTGTGGTCTATGCCGCTCTTATCGGAATATTTGTTTATCGCGACATAACCGTAAAAGACCTGCCTGAAATCCTTGCCGGCAGTGCCAAGACCAGTGGGACCATTCTGATACTGGTAATCATGGCGACCGCATTCGGGAGGCTGATTACGCTGGCCCGCATTCCGACGGAACTAGCCGCGACGATCACCGGACTTTCGGACAATCCGATCATGATCTTGCTATTGATCAACCTATTACTGCTCGTCATCGGGATGTTCATGGAAACGATCTCGTCGATCATCATCATGACGCCAATCCTTTTGCCTGTGGCGACGGCTCTGGGTGTCGATCCAATCGTCTTTGGTGTCATCCTTACAGTCAATCTGGCCATCGGGTTCTGCACGCCGCCATTGGGCGTTAACTTGTTCGTGGCCAGCGGCATCTCGAAGGTGTCCATCGAACAGCTCAGCCGTGCAATCCTGCCCTTCTTCGTCGGTATGATCGTTCTGTTGATGCTGATCACCTATGTACCGGCCATTTCACTATTCTTGCCGTCGCTTTGGTAACCGCAACGAAGGAAGCGCCAGATGGACCTTGACCTGTCACATCCGTCGATCGAGGATTTGCGGCTAAAAGCACAAAAGCGGATACCTAAATTCGCTTTCGAATACCTCGACAGTGCAACAGGCAGGGAACTGGGCCTAAAGGTGAACCGCGATGCGCTTGATGGCATCGGCTTCATGCCCAGCGTTCTATGTGGCCGCACAAAGGCGAACCTGCAGACAAATCTGTTGGGCCAGACCTACAACCTGCCTTTCGGCATCGCGCCGGTTGGTATGTCCGGCCTGATGTGGGCTGGTGCGGAACGCATGTTGGCGCAGGCAGCTGTCGCACATAATATACCGTTTTCGCTGTCCAGTGTGGCCGTCGCATCGCCCGAGGATGTCGCACCTCACATTGGACAAAACGGGTGGTTTCAGCACTATCCAGTGAAATCCGCAGACCTGCGTCGTAAAATGTTACCGCGGATCAAGGCGGCTGGGTTCCACACGCTTATCATTACGGTAGATGTCCCAGAAGAAAGTAGGCGCGAACGGCAAAGGCGTGCAAACCTGACTGTGCCGCCCAAGGCAGACCTTCGGACTCTCATTGAAATGGCTGTGCGTCCAGCGTGGTGCCTTGCACAATTGCGCGAGGGTATCATGCCGCGCATGCGGTTCTTTGACGACTATGTTCCACAACGCGGCCGCGAGAGTTTTACGCATGCTGGTGCACTCATTCGGGGCATTCCAGACTGGCAATATCTGCAAGAACTCCGCGAGGAATGGGATGGGCACCTTGTCGTCAAAGGTGTTTTGCGGCCCGAAGATGCCAAACGCATGATTGAGATCGGCGTGGATTGTATCTGGGTTTCAAACCATGGGGGGCGTCAATTCGAGGCTGGTCCAGCCGTGATCGAACAGTTGCCGAAAATCCGAGATGCTGTCGGACCGGAAGTTCCACTCATCTATGACTCCGGCGTGGCCTGGGGGCTCGACATCATGCGTGCGCTGGCCAAGGGGGCGGATTTCGTCATGGTTGGACGGCCTTTTCAGTATGCCGTCGCAGCGTTCGGGGCTAAGGGCATAGATCACCTTGTGCATATTCTAAAAGCTGACATCACAGCGAACATGAGCCAACTGGGTGTCGAAAATTTAGATCAGCTCCCGCAGTATCTGTTGGACCAAAGCTGACTTGAATGCGTGAACGCCAGCGTACTAGGTTAGCGTGTCTGCTTTCTGACCAAACAGACCATTCACAATCAGTGCGCCGATCTGCTGATCCCCACCAAGCGGGCCGCTCTTCAAGCGCGTGACGTCGAGCTTTGGGAAGGCTTCAATGATCCGCCCGCCGGTCGTGCCTGTCGATACGATCCGCACGTCAGACAGGCGGGCCTGATGACGGCCCACCCACGTAACAAGTTCATCTTTTCTTGCGTCATGTGCAACCAGCGCGAAACGCAGGCCGTCACCGAATGAACTGGTCAACGTAATCTTCCCCAAGCCCGACGTCTGCAAAGTGCTTCCGGCAAAGATCGATCTTGGTGAAGACGTCTTCATAGCCGGTAACTTCGCCCCACGGGTCGACGTAGCACATCACGCCGTTGACCTGGAAATACGTGATCATCTCTTCAACATCGTCAGGCACGACAAGCGTATGCGTCTCGCCCGGCGGCTCATAGACATAGCCGCCCTCTTCGGCGACCCAATCATGTTCCAGATAATGCCAGCGCCCTTTCAAAACGAACCCATGGACGGGCTGCGGGTGGCGGTGGCGCGATAAAACCCCGGCCTTGCGCACCTTCAAAAGGTTCATCCAGTAGCCCTGCGAGCGGTTCAGGCAGAGCGGTCGGAACCATACATTCTCCGCCTGTGGGACCCAAAGCCTTTCGTCTTCGCTGACCGCATTCGGGATAACAATCTCTTCTTGCGCGTCCTTCGGGAAGGGCAGTTGATAGGGCATTCGGCTGGTATCTTCGGTCATGTCTCTCTCCTCACATTGCCAGATAGCCACCGTCGACCGGATAAACAGATCCAGTGACGAAGCTTGCATTTTCACTTAAAAGCCAGTGCACCAGCGCACCGACCTCCTCGGGTTTTCCCCATCGTTTCATCGGTGTGCGCGCCATGATCCCCGCCGTGCGAACAGGGTCGTCGCGCAACCCTTGGGTCATTTCCGTCTCGATCCAGCCGGGCGCAATGGCGTTGACCCTGATGCCGTCATCAGCCCAGCGACCTGCCAGTGCCTTGGTCAATTGAGCCACGCCTCCTTTTGAGGCCGAATAGGCAGGGACCAAAGGGCCACCAAACGTGCTGAGCATTGACGCCGTGTTGACGATTGCACCGCCTCCTTGGGTCAACAATGGATGCGCCGCGAGGCAGCAACGCATCGTGCCAGTCAAGTTCACATCAAGAACGCGCGCAAATACGTCGATGTCATATTCCTCACCCCGCAGTAAAATGCCCGCGCAATTCACCAAAGCATCAAGCTGTGTCAGGCTGCCGAACGCCGCATCGACCGAATTCTGATCGGTGACATCAAGTAGCCGAACGGTGATTCCATCTTGCGGCTCAAACGCATCCAGTTCGGATTGGGACACAGAGGCCGCAATCACCGACCACCCTGCCTTTGCAAGCGACCGCGCCACACCCGCACCGATCCCGCTTGTGCCACCCGTAACAAAGGCCTGTTTCATTTTAGATCCTCCAATGCTTGCGCGAATGTCCGTGCACGCCTGCCGATATCGTCCAGCGTATAGTCTGGTTTGAACAAGGCCGATCCCAACCCGAACCCATTCACGCCAACAGCATGATAAGATGCCAGTGTGTCAGGTGTGATCCCTCCCACCGCCGCAATGAGAGCATCTTGCGGCAACACCGCACGCATGGCTGCGATTGCATTTGGCGGCACCATTTCAGCAGGGAAAAATTTGAGAACAGAGGCCCCGAGATCGAGGGCCGCAAACGCCTCTGACGGTGTCATGACACCCGGGCACCAGTGCAGGCCCCGCTGGATGGCAGCACGCCCAACATCCGGGTTCATATTGGGCGAAACGATGATCCGCCCGCCGGCGTCCGCGACAGCTTCAACTTGCGCGACTGTCAACACAGTTCCTGCGCCGACTAAGGCCTGAGCGCCATGCCGCTCCGCAATCCGCTGGATTGAATCAAGAGGCTTTGGAGAGTTAAGCGGCACCTCGATAATCTTGAAACCGGCGCTCACAAGTGTGTCAGAAACCGGGACAGCATTTTCCGGCTCTAACCCCCGCAAAATTGCGATCAAAGGGTTCTTGGCAAAGGCCGCAGCAAGGTCGATCATCCGAGTAACCCCGCTGCGCGCGCAATCACAAAATGCCCCTTGGCAACGATATCAACCGGTGCTCGGCGACACTCAAAACCCGCTGTATGAAGCGCGCTTTCATAGCGGTCTGACAAATCATTACACCCGACAATTGTGATGATACCGATGCCTTCAATATCGCGAGTTCCCGCTGCAATTTCGGTGCCTACCAGCATGCCTGACATGTAATCAGCTGTAGCAACCTTGGGGATTTTATCCATGAGCGGAAGCGTACGGACATGAAACAGATTGTGCAGTAGATTTGCCTTGGTATCCAGGCCCGCTGCTACCCCCATTTCGAATGCCTGTTCGTTGAACTCGTTGCCTTCCATTAAAGTTCCAAGGATCGTGTGCCCCTTCAACGCGGCAAAAATTTCGCCTGTCATGTATGTCGAGAAATCGACTATCTTTCCGTCCGCCACCTGGACCCATTTGCTGTGTGTACCGGGCATCACGAAAGTGCCGTCATTCAAACCAAGCGCAGATGCTCCAATGATCTGTGTCTCCTCACCGCGCATCACGTCCGGTCCCCCTGCGTGTTCGATCAAAGCCCCCGTAACAAAGTGAATGCGAGCTCCGCTTGCGATGTCATAGGGCACCAGAGCCCGCGCAAGATCGCAGGCTCCAAGCGGCATTGCAGCATAAGGTGTTTCGACCCAGCCATTCCGGCTTGTGATCATGCCAGATGCGAGAAGTGGAACGTTGGATTGCCTGCGCCAAGGGCCAATGAGACGATCAAGGACCGCCTCAAAGGTTTTTCCAGATACTTGCATGATGCCTTCGGGAGAAAAGACACCATCAATGACCTGACCATCAGTATCGATCAAAAACGCACGAAGAGAACTCGTTCCCCAATCGACACCGATGAGAGCCGGTCTAGATGCGGCCGAATTCATTCAGAAGATCCTCGACTGTTTTTCCTTGAGCAACCCATTTGCGGGTTTCCTCTTCGCGATCGGCCTGTTCCTGTGCAAGACGCACGGTTTCTTCAGCGATTTCTTGTGGAATCACCACGACACCCATCAGGTCGGCCACGATGAAGTCACCCGGGTTCACGACGACACCGCCACAGGCGATTGGAACGTTGATAGACAGTTCTTCTTTGCGCGCTGAAAACATCGTGTGTGTCCCGCGTGGCGTGATCGCCTTTGTCCAGATCGGCCAGTTGATGTCTTCTAATTCGTCCGTATCGCGGCCTGTGCCATCCACAATCATGCCGCGGATCCCGCGGTTCAGCGCCAATCCCCCCATAAGACCACCACAGACCGACGTTTGAAGATCGCCACCTGCATCGACAACGATGACGTCACCCGGCTGCGCCATTTCGAGCGCCCGCAAAGGATCGACCAAATCGCCCTTTGAAAGCTGCACGGTCACCGCCTGACCTGTCACCTTGGCGCGGAATGCAGGTTTGATCGCGCTGTCCATCACGCCGGTACGATACTGCACGTCCGCAAAGATTGCGGCAGCTGAATAGGCTTCCAGCACTTTGTCGAACTTTTTCAGCAACTCCGGGTTACGATCGAAATCATTGAAGACCCTAAGATCTGTACTTACCTCTGGCATGTCTTTCTCCTGTTATGCGGTAAATGCGGCCAATGCCTCGGCATTGACGGTGTAGTCTGGTTTTTGTCCTGTCAGCACCTTGGCCACCTGCGTGGCCGCCGTGATACGTGCAGCGAGAATGGATTCCTCGGAATAGTAAGCGGCATGGGGGGTCACGAGCACGTTGGGTAGCGCGAACAGGGGGTTGTCATCGGGCGTCCAGTTGGCGCGCTTTGCAGGCTCTTCCTCGGGGTCATCCAGGCCAGCTGCGGCCAAGTGCCCCTCGCTCAACGCGCGAAAAAGTGCGGCGTTATCTACCGTGGGACCGCGCCCAGTGTTTACAAGGATTGCGCCCGGCTTCATGACCGCGAATTCTGCGTCCGACAGGAAATGATGCGTATCCGGCGTCATCGGTGCCTGCATCAGAATGTAATCGGAGCGTGCCAACAAATCGGCTTTGCTTACCATCTCAACACCAAGATTTGCGGCGACGTCGGCGGGCAGAAACGGGTCATATGCAATGACATTCACACCGAATGCTTGTGCGCGCGTGACAATCGCCTGCCCGATTTTTCCAAGCGAGACGACCCCCATCGTACGACCGCGCAGGCGGTAGACAGGCTGGCCGCTTTGCCATTGCCATATACCGGCGTGCGTTGCTCGGTCGTAATCGGGCAGTTTGCGGGCAAGCGTGATCCAAAGGGCAATAGCGTGGTCCGCCACCTCTTCAGTGCAGTAGTTTTGTACGTTGGTGACAAGGATACCGTTGTCCGTCGCCGCGCCGACATCCACGATATCCACACCGACGCCATACCGTGCTATGACTTCGCATTTCTGCATCCGCTGGATCGTTTCGTTCCCGATCTTGGCGTATTGGTTCATCATTGCGGCGCAGCGGGGCGCAACCTCAAACAGGTCTTCCTCATGCTTAGCTTGCAGCGCTACAACTTCCGCCCCAGCGGCTTCCAGAATTTCTGTTTCAACGCTGACATTGCCAAAATCGTAGTCGGTGATCACCACAAGCGGTCGGTCGCTACGCGGTTTGAAACTGTTTGTTCTCGACATTGTGGAGGCCCCCTGCACTCGATTCTGATATCTGATATTCCAGATTGTAAGTTCTGGTATATCAGATACTCTGAACCGTGCAACTTGTTTCGAGAGGGCCAAATATGGCTTTAGAGCGACCTAAATCTCTTCGAGAACTGGCTTTGGAGTATCTTCGCAACCGAATAGTCGATGGTACATTTCAAATGGGCCAGGTCTTGTCCGAGCGAAAGATTTCCGAGGAACTCGGGGTGTCCAAGTCTCCCGTTCGAGAGGCGTTGGCGCAGTTGCGCGACGAAGGCCTTGTTCACATCGAACCCCAAAAAGGCGCGCGTGTCTTTACGCTGTCAGAGGAAGAGGTGATCCAGATCTGCGATTTCCGTCATGTGATCGAATCCGCGTCCTTTGAGCTTGCGTTACAAAGAGACCCGACGCGTCTGGCAAAAGATATGGATAGGGTCGTGCAGAAGATGGCTGCCAAAAAAGCCGTCAATGATGAGGATGCCTACATCGCCCTCGACAACGAGTTTCATCAACTCATCTTTGAACATGCAGGGAATGATTACCTGACAGCCAGCTACACGCGGTATGTCGGTAAGATTGCAGCCCTGCGGAAACTCCTGTCACAGCTTCCCAAGCACACGGATCTCTCTTTTGATGAGCACAAGGCCATAGCAGCAGCTGTACGAAAGGCGGATTTGATGGAGATAAAGGCCTTGCTTGCGGAACATATCGACCGGACCCGAAAGGCCTACAACAAAGCGACAAGTTTGCTGCAAGCGTCTGATCAATGAGGCAATTACGTCTTACCGCGACGCTGTTATAACATGAGATGTCGAACGCCCGCTTTTCCCGACGCGTGGCGGCGCTTACATTTATACAGCAACAGTATCAATCGTGCTGCGAACGCACGCAGCGTGAAAAATGATTTCGAAGTTTGGGCTGATAGCTGCCTTCCGCACCGCAGCACAAACTCCTGTTGCGTGACTGTTTGAATGTCAGATCTCGCTGTTAACGCACTGACAACTCGCGCCCGCAGAAAACGTCCGCTTCCCACCCCTGCAACCAAAATTGCCAAATGCCAGCATCGGTCACCAAGCGCTCAAAGCCGACCTACCAAACCTATCCGCCCAAACGCCTCAACAACGCGACCGACGGATCGCCCGTCGCCGTCTGTCCGATACTTCTCTGATAATCAGAAATCGCCGACTGGCTGTTGGGTCCGATCACACCGTCTGACCCGCCCGTATCAAACCCGCGCGCGGTCAGGCGCTGTTGCAGGCTGATCCGATCATCCTTGGTCAGCCCGTACCGATCAGGCGGGAAACTCCCGCGCAGCGCCCCACCGCCCGCGATCCGGTCCGCCAGATGGCCCACCCCAATCGCGTAGGAATCCGAGTTGTTGTATCGCTTGATGACGTTGAAATTCGAGGTCACGGAAAACTGCGGGCCACCGGGTTGGGGTTGAATGACAGTGCCGGCAGGCGCGCCAGCGCCCACTTCGCCACCCCATTTCAATCCACTGGTCCAGCCGTTGCGCGACAGATAGGCCGCCGTGGACGCCAGCGAATCCGCTGGGTCATCTGACCAGATATCGCGCCGCCCGTCGCCGGTGAAATCCACGGCAAAGGCCTGATAGGACGTTGGTATGAACTGCGTGTGGCCCATCGCACCCGCCCACGACCCCTTTAACTCTGCCGCAGACACATCGCCCGACTGCAAAATCTTTAACGCCGCAATAAGCTGCTTTTCAAAAAACGCACCGCGTCGCCCGTCAAAGGCCAGCGTGGACGTGGCCGAAACCACAGGCACATCACCGCGCCGCTCACCAAAAAAGCTCTCCAATCCCCAGATCGCCGTCACGATCTCGGCAGAGACGCCATAGCGGGACTCGACCGCCGCCAAGGTGCTGCGATGGCGCGCATAGGCCGCGCGCCCCTTGCTGATCCGCTCGTCCGAGGCCGCAATCGCAAGGTAGTCCTCAAGCGTGCGGGAAAATTCGACCTGATTGCGGTCCCGTTTGACCACGCCGGGCAAATACCCCGTGCCACGAAACGCCGCAGTCAGCGTCGCCTCCGAAATGCCCTGCGCCGCCGCACGGCTGCGGAAATTCGTGACCCAGGCCACATAGGCCGCATTCCGCGTCGGGCGCAAATCAGCAGGTAGCGTATTTTGGCCGGAACTGGCGATGGACGGTCCCGTCGGGCTGACGTTGGTGCCACAGGCGGCAAGGCCAAAGGCACCGATGCTCAACAGGGCAGATCTGCGTGTCATGGTCATGGGTCTGCTCACCTCATTGATTTTCTCAAGCCTACCGCGTCCCAATTCCCGCGCAAAGCATGTTCTGAGCAGATCGGCGAGACATCGCAATCACGCACCACACCTGCGCGCACGTGCGGCTTGTCCACGACGGCCCGCGTCTCGTATCCTTTCGATACCACCCCAACGAAAGGCACCGAAATGTCAGCCACAGTGCACCCCGACACCCGCGTCGGCCACATCCACCTCAAGGTCAGCGATCTTGAGCGTGCCATCCACTTTTACAGCGATGTTCTGGGGTTCCCCGTCACGCAACGTTACGGAACACAGGCCGCGTTCCTTGGGGCTGGCGGGTATCACCACCATATCGGGCTGAACACATGGCACTCGAACGGGGCAGGCCCGGCACCTGAACGCGCGGCAGGGCTTTATCACTCCGCTTTTCTGTTTCCCGACCGTGCCTCGCTTGGGGCGGCACTCGCGCGGGTGCTGGATCACGGTACGCCGCTTGATGGGGCCGCCGATCACGGGGTATCCGAGGCGGTCTATTTCCGCGACCCCGACGGCAACGGAGTTGAGCTGTACCGAGACCGCAGTCCCGCCGACTGGCCACGCGATGAAAGCGGAGAGCTCAAGATGGGGAACGCGCCCCTCGATGTCGCCGCCCTGCTCGCAGAGGCGCGTTAACCCCGCCCTCTGTGCATCTGACGGTGCACAGGTTGTGCACAAGATGTGCACGCATGGCGCATCGCAATTTACCATATTTTCATGGCCGTTAACCCCGGTACGCGCCGCCGCACGCAACACAGCCAACCGCGCGTTGCGTCCGCTGCCGAATTCGGCCACCTTGCGGGCAATCAGATGAGGGCCGACATGCGCACCGGATTTTACTGGAACGAACAGACCATGTGGCACGCAGGCGGCAACTACGCCTTCACCCTGCCCTTGGGCGGTCTGGTACAACCCTTGGCCGCCGGTGGCCTGCCAGAAAGCCCCGAAACAAAGCGGCGGCTCAAGAACCTAATGGACGTCACCGGGCTGATCCATGACGTGTCCGTACATTCCGCCCCACCCGTGACAATGACGCAGATGGCGCAGGTGCACGATCAAAGATACCTCAATGAATTCAAGGATCTGTCAGACGGTCAGGGCGGCGAAATCGGCCACCACGCCCCCTTTGCAACGGGTGGTTTCGAACTTGCCGCACTGTCGGCAGGGCTGGCCACCTCTGCAGTTGCGGCCGTGCTTGATGGTACCCACACCAACGCCTACGCGCTCAGCCGCCCACCGGGCCATCACTGTCGCGCGGATGGGCCGATGGGATTCTGTCTGCTGGCCAACATCGCAATCGCAATCGAGGCCGCGAAATCCACTCGCCCCGTTCTCAAAGTCGCCGTTCTTGATTGGGACGTGCACCATGGCAATGGGACCGAAAGCATCTTTTACGACCGTGACGACATACTGACCATCTCGTTCCACCAAGAGGGGAATTATCCCCTGGATACAGGGCACTTAGCAGATCGCGGCACAGGCGCTGGGACGGGGTTCAACGTCAATCTGCCGCTCCCTGCGGGGGCCGGGCATACCGCCTATCTGCACGCTATCGACCGGGTCGCGATCCCCGTGATCGAGGCGTTCCAACCCGACATCATCATCGTTGCCTGCGGCTTTGATGCGGCGGCCATCGACCCGCTGGCACGCATGCTGGCAACCGCTGACACCTTCCGCCAAATGACGTTGAAAATCAAAGGGCTGGCAGAACGGCTCTGTAACGGTAACCTCGTTCTGGTGCACGAAGGCGGCTATTCCGAAGTCTACGTGCCCTTTTGCGGTCACGCCGCCATCGAGGCGCTGTCCGGCAGCACAATCACCGCCCCCGACCCCATGGCCCGCGCCCTGAAATCCCGCCAGCCTGGACCCCGGTTCGATGCGTTCCTGCGCAGCGAAATTGATCACATGGCAACGGAATTAGGGCTCTAACCCCTTGACGATATGGACCTAAGCCCCGACATGGGGTGAAAGATGTAAAAAGGCGTAACATATGCCCACACCAAACCCTCAGGCGCTCGAATTCCTTCTGACGCGGCGCTCGCGCCCCGCCAAGACACTGGCCGAACCTGTGCCGGATCGGGCCACACTAGAAACGCTGCTGACGGCGGCGGCACGCACGCCCGACCATGGCAAGCTTGAGCCTTGGCGTTTTATCATCCTTGGCAAAGGGGCCATGCCGCGCCTTGCCGACGTCGCACAGGCGCGTGGCATCGCGCTGGGGCTGGACGACGAACAGATCGCCAAAGGGCGGGGCCAGTTCGATCAGGGCCACCTCGCTGTGGCCGTAATCGAGGTGCAGAAACCATCGCCAAAAATTCCCCTGCTGGAACAAACCTATTCCGCGGGTGCCGTCTGTCTGGCACTGGTAAACGCCGCACTGGCTGCTGGATGGGGGGCCAACTGGTTGAGCGGTTGGCCAAGCCATGATCGCGAATTTATGCAATCAGCACTGGGACTTGCAGATCACGAACGTATTGCGGGGCTGATCCACATCGGCACGGAAACCAGCGCACCACCCGAACGCCCCCGCCCCGACATTGCAGCCCTTAGTACATGGGTCGACACATGATCCTATCATCGTTCTTTTCAGCATTGGGCCAGATCGGGGATGCACGGTTTCGCCGGGTTCTGCTACTGGGGATCGCGCTGACGATCGCTCTGCTGATCGCGGCCACATCCGGCTTTGTCTGGCTGATCGGCATGTTGACCGCAGACAGCGTATCCGTCCCTTGGTTCGGTGAAATCACGTGGCTGGGAGATGTGATCAGCTGGGGGTCTTTCTTTTTGTTCTTCGTATTGTCGATCTTTCTGATGATGCCGGTTGCCTCGGCAATCACGTCTATGTTCCTCGACGAAGTCGCCGCCGCCGTCGAAGACCGCCACTACCCCCACCTGCCCCCGCCACATAACGTGCCGTTCTGGGATGCGGTGGTGGATACGGTCAATTTCCTCGGAGTGCTGATCGGGGCCAACATCCTTGCGCTGATCCTCTATGTCCTGTTCCCACCGGCTGCGATTTTCATCTTTTGGGGGCTAAACGGGTTTCTGCTGGGCCGGGAATATTTCACGCTGGCCGCGATACGCCGCGTTGGGCGCGCCCAAGCAAAGGAGCTGCGCAGGGCACATGTTGCAACAATTTGGATCGCGGGAACGCTGATGGCGATCCCGCTGTCAATTCCGCTGGTAAACCTGCTGATCCCGATCATCGGAGCAGCCACGTTCACCCATCTTTTTCACAAGCTTACAAAGGCTTAAGCGCGCGATCGAACCAATCCATGTCGGACAAGGATATCCAGCCCGACAGGATGATCCCGGCAATGATCACCCACAAAACCGCAGCAACACCTGTCACGATCCAAGCCTTGCGCTTGATATTGTGAACCTGCGGCGCACCCGCATGGGTGCCGGGAACGATCTCGCCCAGATCCCCTTGGGTCTGGACCTTGACGGGCAAGGCGATCAGGAAACACATCCACCAGATCACGGCGTATAAAACGAGTGCAGAGGTTATTCCCATCGGATTACACCTGCTCCAGTTCGACAAGACAGCCGTTGAAATCCTTGGGGTGCAGGAACAGAACAGGCTTGCCATGCGCACCGATCTTGGGCTCTCCATTGCCCAGAACGCGGGCACCTGTCGATTTCAGATGGTCGCGGGCCGCAATGATGTCATCCACCTCGTAACAGACATGGTGCATGCCGCCGGACGGGTTCTTTTCCAGAAAGCTGTTGATCGGGCTGTCATCGCCCAAAGGATAGAGCAGCTCGATCTTGGTGTTGGGCAACTCGATGAAAACGACTGTGACCCCGTGATCCGGTTCGTCCTGCGGCGCACCCACCGTCGCGCCCAGCGCATCTCGGTATTGAGCCGCTGCGGCCTCCAGATCAGGGACAGCTATGGCAACATGGTTCAGACGACCGATCATTGGATGTTCCTAAAAAGTTGGCGTTGTGGCCCTTATCGCCAAGGGAAAGGGGCCGTGCAAGGGCAGGTGTTAACTTGCTGTTCACTAACGACACGTAACCATGAGTCGGGACAGTTTCTGGAGGATGAATATGGATACGACCGACCCATTCACGCCGAACTACCCGCAACCGACTGCAATCCGTCCCTTACTGGGATTGACCGTTCTTGTGGTCGAAGACAGCCGTTTCGCCAGCGAGGCACTGCGCCTCTTGTGCCTGCGCAGCGGGGCGCGCATTCGGCGTGCCGATACACTGCGGGCGGCGCGCCGACACCTGCAGGTCTATCGCCCCTCTGTGGCAATCATTGATGTGGGGCTGCCGGATGGGAACGGGTCGGATTTGATCCACGAATTGGCTCCGCTCAACCAACGGCCCGACGTGATCCTTGGAACTTCCGGTGATCCGGGCAGCAAGGTGCAGGTGATGGCGGCCGGGGCCGATGGCTATCTGGACAAGCCTGTTGTGTCCTTGGGAACCTTTCAGAACGCAATCCTGTCACAGCTTCCGCAGGATCGCCGCCCCGCTGGTCCGCGCGCGGTCCCTAAGGACACCGTGCAACCCGACCCCATCGCCTATCGCGACGACATGGCCCACATCGCCGATGTACTCGCAAACAAGGGCGATGCGCGCACGTTGGACTACATCGCTCAGTTCTTGGGGGGCGTGGCGCGCAGCGCAAATGACTGCGAACTGGTACATGCCTCGCTGGCGCTGGCCGCCAAACGGGCCAACGGCGATCCCGCCATATCCGAGGTCGCAACCATCGCCGGGTTGGTGCAACGCAGGCTCACACAGAAAATCGCAATCTAATCAAAAGGATCAGTCACCCAGCGACGGATCTTCGGCCGCCCGGACAAGACGCGTCAAATCGGACAGCCGTTCATTCTGTATCCCGTCAGCGCGGAAATTGGACGGATCCAACCAAACGCGAAACGCTTCCTTCAACGCGGGCCACTCTGAATCTATCGCCGCAAACCATGCCGTATCGCGGTTGCGCCCCTTGACCACAGCGGCCTGACGGAACACGCCCTCGTAACTCAGACCCAATCGCTGTGCAGCACGACGTGACCCGACATTCAGGGCGTCACATTTCCATTCAAACCGACGGTATCCCACATCAAAGGCCCAAGCTATCATCAGATACAGCGCCTCTGTCGCTGCGCGTGTGTTTTGCAAGGCAGGGCTGAAATTGATGTGTCCCACTTCGATGCTACCTGCGGACGGGGCGATACGCAGATAACTTGCCACACCTTCATAGGCCCCGGTTGCCCGGTTCTTGATCGCAAAGAACACCACATCCTGATTGGCCTCGGCCTCGCGGATCCAGCGGTGATATTGTGACGACGACGAAAAAGGGCCGTAGGGCAGATAAGCCCAGACGTGATCCTGCCCCACATAGGCCTGAAACAACAACGCTGCATGTCGTTCGGCAACCAGCGGTTCCAACCTGCAATAGGTGCCTTCCAACACCAGCCCAGCATCAGGCGCAGGCGGCGGTGTCCAGTCCGGCACCGGATTGTGGTTGGGGTTATAAAGTTCAAACATATCCTGACGGTAGGCGGTGTTCCGCCTGACGCCAAGCAAATTCAATCCAGCGTTTTGGGATCAGGCCACAGTTCAATGGATCGCCAGCACGCGGATGTGCCGCGCACGGCACATCACCCATTTGTACATGGCACAGTCGCCAATCAGTCCTGTGGAATGACCCGCAGTCCCAGTTCCATCAGCTGATCGCTGGCGGGTTCAGACGGGGCGTTCATCATCAAGTCTTCGGCGCGTTGGTTCATCGGGAACAGGATCACCTCACGAATGTTCGCCTCGTTGGCCAACAGCATGACGATCCGGTCGATGCCCGCCGCACAGCCACCGTGGGGCGGTGCGCCGTATTGGAACGCATTAACCATGCCGCCAAACCGCTTGCGCACTTCGGCCTCGTCATAGCCTGCGATTTCGAACGCTTTGAACATGATTTCCGGGCGGTGGTTTCGTATGGCACCTGACACCAACTCATAACCATTACAGGCCAGATCATACTGATACCCCAATACATCCAGCGGATCGCCTTGCAGCGCCTCCATCCCGCCTTGGGGCATGGAAAACGGGTTGTGTTCAAAGTCGATTTTGCCTGTCTCAGCGTCCTTTTCGTAGATCGGGAAATCAACGATCCAGGCAAAGGCGAAACGATTTTCGTCCGTCAGGCACAGTTCCGCGCCGATCACGTTGCGCGCACGACCAGCGATGGCCTCAAACGCTTTGGGCTTGCCGCCCAGAAAAAACGCAGCGTCCCCGATGCCAAGGCCCAATTGTTGGCGGATCGCTTCGGTGCGTTCGGGGCCGATGTTCTTGGCCAGCGGTCCTGCCGCTTCCATGCCACCTTCTACCTCACCAGATTTCAGCTTGGCTTGGGCTTCTTTTACAGGGATGCCGAGTTCTTGGGCGACTGAGTCCGCCGTCTTTTCCCGCCAGAAAATATAGCCCATTCCGGGCAGCCCTTCTTTTTGGGCATAGGCGTTCATACGGTCACAGAACTTGCGAGACCCGCCTTTGGGGGCCGGAATCGCACGGATTTCGGTGCCGTCCTGTTCCAGCAACTTGGCAAAGATGGCAAAGCCAGAGCCTGCAAAATGCTCGGACACGACCTGCATCTTGATCGGGTTGCGCAAGTCGGGCTTGTCGCTTCCGTACCACAGGGCCGCATCGCGATAACTGATCTGCTCCCACGTCTGGTCGACTTTCTTGCCACCGCCAAACTCTTCGAAGATACCACCAATGACGGGCTGGATCGTGTCAAACACGTCTTGCTGGGTGACAAAGCTCATCTCGAGGTCGAGCTGGTAAAAGTCGGTAGGCGAGCGGTCCGCCCGCGGATCTTCATCGCGGAAACAGGGTGCGATCTGGAAATACTTGTCGAACCCGGACACCATCAGCAACTGTTTGAATTGCTGCGGCGCTTGAGGCAGCGCATAGAACTTGCCGGGGTGCAAACGCGAGGGCACCAGAAAATCGCGCGCACCTTCGGGGCTGGATGCGGTGATGATCGGTGTCTGGTATTCGCGGAAATCCTGCCCCCACATACGCTTGCGGATCGATGCCACAACGTCAGACCGCAGCTTCATGTTGGCCTGCATCTTTTCGCGGCGCAGATCGAGGTAGCGATAGGTCAGGCGTGTCTCTTCGGGGTATTCTTGATCGCCGAACACCATCAGCGGCAATTCATCGGATGATCCTAAAACTTCCATGTCGCGCACGAACACTTCGATTTCACCTGTCGGAATCTTGGAATTCACCAGCGATGCATCACGCGCTTTGACGTCGCCATCAATGCGAATGCACCATTCGCTGCGCAGCTTTTCCACCTCGGCGAACACCGGGCTGTCTGGGTCGCACAGCACCTGAGTAATACCATAGTGGTCGCGCAGGTCGATGAACATGATGCCGCCATGGTCGCGCACGCGGTGCACCCACCCCGACAAACGGACGGTGTCACCCACATTTGCCGACGTCAGCGCGGCGCAGGTGTGAGAGCGGTATGCATGCATGGTTCATATCCCTTCGGGGGTGTGGCGAATGTCGGCGCAGATACACCGTTCGGGGGGTGGAAAGTCAAGGCGACAAAGCCTGCGACCCCATGCTATCATAGAGGAAAAGAGGGGGCGCGCGTGAGCGACAAACAAGACAAGGGGATGGCAGTGCGCCGCACTGTACTGGGTAACGCCCATGTGGACCGCGCCGAGCAAGCGAAAACACCGCTCGATGCCCCGTTTCAAGAGCTGATCACCGAAGGGGCATGGGGCACGGTTTGGGCCAGCGACGCGATCAGCTTGCGGGAACGCTCCATGCTGACGCTCGCGCTGCTGGCCGCGACCGGGAATTTTGACGAAATCCCGATGCACATTCGCGCCACGGCCCGCACCGGGGCCACCCCTCAGGACGTCGCCGAAGCGTTCCAGCACGTCGCCATTTACGCCGGTGTGCCACGCGCCAATCACGCGCTGAAGTTGGCGAAACAAACCTATGCAGAGATGGAGGCTGATGATGACTGATGGGGCCCTGTTCCACCGCAATCGCGACCGCCACCCAACGGGGCTGACCCCCGACTACAAGACCAGCGTCGTTCGTTCGCCCCAGCGCGCCCTGTTGTCGATGAACACGACACTCAGCGAGGAAACAGGCCCCGTGTTCGGGCATGACATTCTTGGCCCGCTCGACAATGATTTGATCCTGAACTTTGCCAAACCGGGTGACATGGCCATCGGGCAACGCATTATCGTGCATGGTCGTGTTCTGGACGAAAACGGCCGCGGTGTACCGGGTGCCTTGCTAGAAGTCTGGCAAGCCAACGCAGGCGGGCGGTATCGCCACGCCAAGGAAGGGTACCTTGCCCCGCTTGATTCCAACTTTGGGGGCTGTGGGCGCATGATCACGGATGAAACCGGCGGTTACAGCTTTCGCACGGTAAAGCCGGGGGCCTATCCGTGGCCCAATGGTGTAAATGACTGGCGCCCTGCCCACATCCATTTTTCACTGTTTGGTCCCAGTTTCGGCCAACGTCTGATCACGCAGATGTATTTCGAGGGCGATCCAATGATCCCTTTGTGCCCGATTGTGCGCAGCATCACGGATGCGGATGCCGTCGCGCAACTGATCGCGCCACTGGACATGAACAACGCCGTGCCGATGGATGCGCGCGCCTATCGATTTGACATCGTATTGCGTGGGCGACGTTCAACCTTGTTTGAAAACCGGATGGAGGGGAATTGATGCAACGCCTGACATACCTGAACGAAAGCCCGTCACAGACGGCAGGCCCCTATGTTCACATCGGCTGTATGCCAAATTTTGCTGGGATCGGCGGTGTTTATCCCCACGATCTTGGCGCAACCATGCTGCGCGACGGTGCATTGGGACAAAGGATCACGATCACCGGCAAGGTATTTGATGGCACTGGCACGCCATTGCGCGATGCGATGATCGAAGTTTGGCAGGCGGATGCAAACGGCATCTATCCTTCTGGCGATCCACGTGGTGCGGGTGATCCGAATTTCACAGGATGGGGCCGCGCGGCTGGGGATTATACAACCGGCATCTGGTCGTTTGAGACGATTAAACCCGGCCCCGTTCCCTTTCCAGATGGGCGGATGATGGCACCGCACATCTCGTTTTGGATTGTAGCGCGCGGGATTAATATCGGTCTGCAGACGCGCATGTATTTCGACGGCGATCAGATGTTGGCGGATGATCCGTGGCTAACCCGCGTTGAACATAAAAACCGTGTGCAGACCCTGATTGCGCGGGAAACGCAGCCTCACACGTATCAATTCGATATTCATCTTCAGGGGCCGGACGAAACCATCTTTTTCGACGTCTGAACGCAAAAACGCGGGGCACAACCGGCCCCGCGTTTTCATTTCGTTTCGTTGGCTCAGGCCAGATCGAAACGATCCAGCTCCATCACCTTGGTCCAGGCAGCCACGAAATCCGTGACGAATTTGGACGCCATGTCATCCTGTGCATAGACTTCGGACAGGGCGCGCAATTGCGAGTTCGAACCAAACACCAGATCGACACGTGTGCCGGTCCATTTGACCTCGCCCGTGGCGCGGTCCTTGGCTTCGAACGTAGACCCATCGTCGGTCTTGGGCTTCCATTCGACACCCATGTCCATCAACGCCTTGAAGAAGTCGTTGCTGAGTGTTCCGGGCGCATCGGTGAACACACCATTTGACGACCCGCCGTGGTTTGCGCCCAACATCCGCAGGCCCCCGACCAAGACGGTCATTTCTGGTGTCGTCAGTGTCAGCAATTGGGCGCGGTCCACCAAAAGTTCCTCAGCCGACAGGCTAAAGTCCTTTTCAAGGTAGTTGCGGAACCCGTCTGCCTTTGGCTCAAGCGGTTCAAAGCTGTCGGCGTCCGTCATCTCTTGGGTGGTGTCACCACGACCCGGAGTGAAAGGCACCGTGACGTCGTTCCCACCGGCTTTGGCCGCAGCCTCGACAGCTGCACCACCGGCCAGAACGATCAGATCGGCAAGCGAGACTTTCTTGTCACCTTTTGCGTCAAAGTCGGCCTTGATCCCTTCCAGCACACCCAGCACTTTGGCCAACTGCGCAGGTTGGTTGACCGCCCAGTCCTTTTGAGGAGCGAGCGCGACGCGGGCACCATTGGCCCCGCCCCGCTTGTCAGAGCCACGGAACGACGCGGCAGACGCCCATGCAGTGCCGACAAGTTCGGCGGTGGACAAGCCAGACGCAAGAACAGCCGCCTTGAGAGCTGCAATGTCGCTGTCGTCGACCAGTGGGTAATCCGGTGCGGGCACCGGGTCTTGCCAGATCAGCGTCTCTTCGGGGACTTCAGCGCCGTGATAGCAGTGGATCGGCCCCATGTCGCGGTGCGTCAGCTTGAACCAAGCGCGGGCAAAGGCATCGGCGAATTTGTCCGGGTTGGCGTGGAAATCACGGCTGATTTTCTCATAGGCCGGGTCCATGCGCATCGCCATGTCGGCCGTTGTCATCATGATGCCGACATGGCCATTGCCATCAACCTGCGGAGCATGATCGCCGTCTTTCAGACCTTTGGCTTGCCATTGGTTCGCACCTGCGGGGCTCTTGGTCAGTTCCCACTCATAGCCGAACAGCACGTCGAAATAAGACATATCCCACGTGGTTGGCGTCGGCGTCCATGGTCCTTCGATGCCGGATGTGATCGCATCCACGCCCTTGCCGGACTTGTACGTCGACAACCAGCCCAGGCCCTGTGCCTCGATCGGCGCGCCTTCGGGCTCAACACCGACATGGGCTGCATCGCCCGCGCCGTGTGCCTTGCCAAACGTGTGGCCACCGGCGACCAGCGCGACTGTTTCTTCGTCGTTCATCGCCATCCGCGCAAAGGTTTCGCGAATGTCGCGACCTGACGCTTGCGGATCAGGATTACCGTCTGGCCCTTCGGGGTTCACATAGATCAGGCCCATCTGAACGGCGGCCAGTGGATTTTCCAGAACCCGTTCGCCGGTATAGCGGGTGTTTGGACCGCCGCTGTTTTCCAGCCATTCGGTTTCAGCACCCCAATAGATGTCTTCTTCGGGCTCCCAAATGTCGGCGCGGCCGCCACCAAATCCAAAGGTTTTGAACCCCATATCCTCGAGCGCGCAATTCCCCGCGAGGATCATCAGGTCAGCCCATGAAATGGAGGCGCCATATTTCTGTTTGATCGGCCACAACAGGCGGCGCGCCTTGTCGAGGTTGCCGTTGTCAGGCCACGAGTTCAGCGGCGCAAACCGTTGCGATCCTGATGTGGACCCGCCACGTCCGTCCGCTGTGCGGTACGTCCCTGCCGAGTGCCACGCCATACGAATGAAAAATGGTCCGTAATGACCATAGTCTGCCGGCCACCAGTCCTGGCTGTCTTTCATCAAGGCATAAATGTCAGCCTTGAGCGCCTTGAGGTCCAGTTTGTTGAACGCTTCGACATAGTCAAAGTCAGGGCCCATAGGGTCCATAGTCGGTGCATTTTGGTGCAGGATTTTAAGGTTTAGCTGGTTTGGCCACCAGTCACGGTTCGAACGCACCCCGAATGTGTGAAGGTTTGCGCCGTGGATTACCGGGCATTTGCCGCCGTCAGTTCCGTCCATGTGTCTCTCCGATCTTTGAGTGTCTTTGCGTCAGATAAGACCAGTCTGGAATCATTCTAGTCTTGCATCGCAATTAGTCTGTTTGGGTCACGAAAGAATGACGCACGCCACGCGATTCGCTGGACGCGCGTTGATCCTCCCGATCTCCTCGTTCAAAGTATATCAAGGCAGCGCCATTAGTTTAAGTTGCATTTTTCTATCTCGGCCATAACCTGTAATTATGAATAATCTCACTCTCCGCCAGCTGCGCTACTTCGAAGCCCTCGCACGCGAGGGCCACTTTGGACGCGCTGCAGAACACTGCGCGATCTCGCAGCCTGCACTTTCGGTCCAAATCAAAGACCTTGAGGAAAGCCTTGGGTTTTCATTGTTTGAACGCGGCCCACGCCACGTTCGGCTCACGGCCCTTGGCGAGGCATTTGCACGACGCGCCGGCGGCATCCTGCGTGACGTCACCGATTTGGGCGATTGGGCCGAGGCCGCGGGTGGCACGGGGATCGAACGCTTGCGCCTAGGTGTAATCCCGACCATCGCGCCATATTTGCTACCCCAGTTCATCCGCGAACTGACACGCGCCCATCCAGATATAGACCTCCACGTGCGTGAAACAGTGACCCCTCGCCTGATTGCTGAACTGCTAAATGGGCGTCTGGACACTGCTATCGTGGCGCTGCCGGTGGACGAACCCGGCCTGACCGAAATGCCACTGTTCGCCGAAGAAATGGTACTTGTACGCCCCGAACAACAGTCCGGCGCGCCACCTGTGTCGGCAGAGGCACTGGACGAAATGCGGCTACTGTTGCTTGAAGAAGGCCATTGTTTTCGAGATCAAGCGCTGTCGTTTTGCAGCATCAATCCAACCCGCATGCGCGACGGGTTGGACGGCAGTTCACTGTCAACGCTGGTTCAAATGGTGGGTGCGGGCATCGGCGTGACCTTGATTCCAGACATGGCAGTACCCGTCGAAACCCGATCCGCCCCAGTGTGCGTCACCCGGTTTGAGGCTCCCCCTCCCATGCGGACAGTTGGCATGGTGTGGCGCAAGTCGAACCCGATGGCGGACGCCTTGGCGCAGATTGGTAATATTGTGCGCAGTGCGGCAGCGAGTTGATATTTGAGCTGCAAAACCGCGGACTGAATCGTTTCTGCAACAGACTTTTGATGGTCGAACAAATAATTGCGACACAAAAAGGGAAGGTGCTTTTATCAACGATCTGTATGTCATAGCGTTAATCAGCGGGCCGTATATGTCCCTGCAACTGGGTTCAGAAGCTATCAAGGAGACCTGCTACAGAAGGCAGGGCATTAACAAGTATGGCGCTTTATGATGTAGCAAGCCTGTGGATCGGCCCTGAACTGTCATGGATGGAACAGATATGTTTGCTGTCGTTCATGGAAAAAGGGCATCGCACGGTGCTATACGTCTATGATGACGTGAAATCTGTGCCCGATGGCGTCGAGATCCGCGATGCACGCGAGATCATGCCGTCAGAAGATATCATTTACCATGCGAATACTGGCAGCCCGGCATTTCATTCGGATGTATTCCGACTTCGTATGTTGGATCAGACAGAATTCCTGTGGATAGATACCGACGCATATTGCCTCAAACCGTTCGAGATACCTGAAGATGGATATTTTTTCGGGTGGGGTTCGGATCGGCGGAGAATCTTATGTACCGGAGTTTTGGGACTGCCAAAGTCATCCGAGAGTCTACGATCGTTGCTGGATTTGACCAAAGACGAATACCCTGTTCCGCCTTGGGAAACGCAACGGCGGCAAGATGAACTTTTTCGCCTGAAAGAAGCTGGTGAAGGCGTACACATGTCGCTCATGTCCTGGGGAATTTGCGGCCCCGAAGCTTTGAATTACTTTGCTAAAGAAACCGGCGAAGTGAAATACGCCTTTGATGCACCAGTACTCTATCCCGTACCCTTTGCAGGGACGCGTTCCTTTCATCGTCCGCATCTTAAAAAGTTGGTGTTGGCGTCGATCAAGGAAGAAACACTATCGGTGCATTTTTACGGGCGCCGTTTCCGCAATATCTTTGCGATGAGCAAGGGGCTGCCGCATCCAGGTTGCTACGCTGACGACCTATGTAAGCACCACAATATTGATCCGACTCTTACTGCGCATCTGTTTAAACGAAAAGTTCCCGGACAAGCGTGATAACAAGCCGCGTTTTCCCGTCTTAGACCATGTCACATGATATCATATCACGGATATCTATCGTAGCGGACATACGAAACGGCATTTCAAACCCAAGATCAATCGCCAAGGAGCTAACGCTATGAACAAACAAAATTTGGCCCCGGTCGGAAACGGATTGCGCGCCGTTGAAATTGTAAAAGCACGATTCAAACGACTCCCACGAGGCGTCATTCAAGTTGGGGCGCACAATGGCCGCGAAGTTCCAAAACTGGCCCGTTCGGGCGTGCCCAAAGCTGTGTTCATTGACCCGTTGGATGAAACGTTCCAGACGCTTCAGACCCGTGTCGACGACATAAACGCAGCAGACTCAGACCGCGCTCCGAACAGTTATGTCGCTATTCAGGCGGTTATCGGGGATGAAGAAGGCAAATCAATCACCTTCAACATTTCCAGCAACACCGGAGAGTCCTCGAGCTTTTTGGAACCAACGGGGCATACCAAAGTCAAACCAAACATTCATTTCGAAGAAAAACGCGAAATGACGATGCGAACGCTGGACAAGCTGTTGCCAGAGAATGGACTGTCAGGCGAGGACTACGACATGATGTTCATCGACACCCAAGGCGCTGAAAAGCATGTGTTGATGGGGTCACTTGGCATGCTCAAATCCATCGATTTTCTCTGGCTGGAAGTTAGCATCGGAGGAATATACGGGGGTGACATGCCGCTCTCTCGCTTTGTGGTGTTCCTTGAGGCACTTGGTTTTGAACTGGGGCATTGCGAACTGAAACGCCTGGGCTGGGGGGATGCTCTGTTTGTGCGTCGTTCTGTGTTCATCAATCACGACTAGTCAGACGGCTGATCCACTTGGATCTCTGGCTTCAGCGATCGTGCAACACGTTTTCTGAATACTTCACGTCCCGGAAACCGTTTTGCGTGCGTCGCCAAAAGCGCCCGCGTCTTTTGATGGTTTTCGGGATCTTGGGCGACAATTGAAATGAGCTGTTGCAACAATACTGGTCGTTCCGGGGCCCGTTCGACCAACTCGTGCACCGCATCCGCAGCTTCAGTCAGTTTCCCACCGCGCTGGAGCGCTGAGGAAACTTCGCTCAAGAGCGCTTCATGCGCACTGAAAATGGCGCGGTTGGCACAAAACAGCTCTGCCAGTTCATCCGCCTCGTTCAACTTAATTAGCATCCGCGCGGTTGCCATCACCGCACCATCGGTCATTGCACGACCCTGATGAACGCCGCTCACTTCCATGTCCGGGGCGTAGCTGACCAAAACGTTGGACATGATGCGCGCAACCACATCCGGTGAGACATGGCGATAATCCCCTCGCGACCAAGATACTTCAGGGTTAGAGAGCGTTACAGTTTCATAAGAGGGAAAGTAGTCGACATCAGATTTGTCAGACACAAACGTTTCCGCCGCAGCGCGCTGCACCGATTTTGAATAGGTATTGGCCACCAAGATATCGACATCCCGAAAGGTGGATATCAAAGGAACAGGGGACACGGTCAGCAAAATCTTGAGCGGCTTGGTTCTGTGTTTCTTAAGCAACGCGTAGATCTCGTTCAGTGCTTGCAAAACATCGTTGAACCCCAGCACGCGAAATTCAAACCGGTCCGGTTGCGCCTTGCACAGCTTGGGGGGGGGCGCGATGTTCAGGTACAAATCCAATTCCTTATCGTACCAGGTTTCGACATATCCCAGCGTGATGATGACAACATCCGCGTCAATGGCCTGTGCCATGACGTTTAAATAACGCTCTCTCATGTCCATGATTTCAGGCAACGGATATGGCAGCCGGACCAAACCCAATTGCGGATCACAAAACGTGTTTTCATCGACCGGGTAAATGATCTTTTCGCCGGGAAAGCTGTCGCGCTCAAGCGCCCACTTCAAATCATTCAGAATTGAGGCGGCCGTGTATTTGTTCAAATAATTCGACGCTGCGCCGACGTTTTCGCCGATAGGTCCCAAATCGGGATCACGGCTCAGAACGTTCATGCCTGCTGCATGCAGCGCGCCCTCTAGGTTGCGTGCGAAACACGACCCGATCGCGAAAATACTGTCCTGTGCACTGACGGAAAACTGCGGCGATACCGCAGGTGACACCAATGGATAAAGGCGGGCACCATCATGTTTGGGGGATGGGTAACGGCGCAGGGCGTTCCGCTTGGCTGTTGCAAAGGCTTCAGCAGATGATGCGGTATGGATTGCGTCTGACATCTGGTTCATTCCATTGACGCATCAAAATGCGGTAAATTGTCGACTTTATCCACCATAGGAAGGCGCAAGTTATTCCGCAATATATACTGTGCAGATGGGGGCCGATCACACATATTGTGGTGCACGGAACAAAATCCATGGCGGCGGTGACAGATTTTGTTCCGGTCACGCACTGTACGCCACCCTCATGCGTATGTGCCCATCGGCTACGACGAATATGTCAACGCTATGGCACGCTATTGTAAAGTCGGTCCAATTGGCGCAAACTAATCCAAAGCGGCCTAAAAAAGGCCTAAAACGGGTGCCAAACGTAAAAGCGCACCTAAAACAGAGCAGTTTACACGAAGGTTGACGCATATGGTGGGGAAAATTGTCCTTTTCACCACGATGAAAAATGAAGGCCCGTTCATGTTGGAATGGGTCGCATATCATCTGTCTCTGGGTATCGACCATATCCTGATTTTTACCAATGATTGTGTCGACGGCACCGACCTGATTGCGCAGCGGCTTGAGGCAATGGGTATTGCCACGCATGTCGACAATTCCGTCAAGGAAGGTGGCAATCCCCAACACCAAATGCTGCGCCGCGCACGTCGCCACCCCGAAGTGCAATCGGCCGAATGGTTGCTGTGTCTGGATGTTGATGAGTTTTGGAACATCAAGACCGGCGACGGCGGCTTTCGTGACCTGATCAATGCTATCGAAACCAAGGCCGGAAAAACCGTTGATGCAATTTCTTTTGCTTGGAAATTGTTCGGGACCTCTGCGAATGTCAGTTATGTGGACGCGCCGGTCACACGACAGTTCGTGTTAGGCGACAACGCAGATACGTATCATTCCGGGCGGGCCTTTGGCCTCAAGACGCTGTTTCGCAACAATGGTATGTTGCCGCGTTTCGGCCCCCACAGACCAAAAGGGGCAGACCCCGAGACAGAAGATCAGATCGCATGGTCAGATGCTTCCGGTAATCTTTTGCCCGCCAAAGATGTGGGTTGGCGCGCTTGGCCCGGCTTTGATCACAGCTTTGGGCGCATTCACCACTATTCTGTTCGATCAGTTGAAAGCTTTCTGGTCAAACGGGATCGCGGACGCACCAACCACATTAATGTGGACCAAAGCCAGATTTACTGGCGAGACATGAACGCAAACCACACGCCTGACCTGAGCATTCTGCCAAAGGCTGCGGCAGCTGACGACGCGTTGGCCGAGTTGATGAACGACCCGGTACTGGCCGATTTGCACAACAAGGCTGTTGGGTGGCACCGCGACAAGATCCAAGATCTGAAAGCCCGCGAGGATTGGGCTAAATTTCGTGACTGGCTTGGGAATAACCTGCTTAAATGCGACGGGATATGACCGACACGCCCGCGCCACAAACAAAGGATGACGATCGCACAAAGACGGTGCGCACATTCAATTTGTTGAGCGACCTCAGCAAGGATCAACTCAAACCGTCACACCCCGACCGCAAAACCGGGTTTGAACGCATTCTCACAGATCCGCCGCCGCCGTGGTTTGTTGAACTGTACCCAGGTGGAGATGGGCGCGGGTTCTTACAAAAACTCGACCATCACTCGGTAATCTTTCACGACCGTTCGCCACAGCGGCTGGTCATCAGCTTTGACAACCTCGCCAACACGAACGACCATTCGTTCGCGCGCGAACCTTGGGCCTGGAAATTTACACGCGATATGGGATGGTCCCATTTGGGCATACTGAGCCGAAAAAAGGCTTGGTATCGCGATCAAGAAATCATCGACTATATGGAAGCCCGCGCTGCCGAAGGGTTTTTCAGACGCTTTGACGAGGTGGTCTTGACCGGCACGTCAATGGGAGCATTTGCGGCACTCGCGTTTTCAACATTGATCAAGGACCCGATCGTCGTCGCGTTCAACCCGCAATCCACCTTGGACGAACGGCTGGTCCCTTGGGAAGAACGATATCAATTCGGGCGGATGCAAGATTGGACCCTTCCCTATTCAGATACGGTGGACGCCAGCCAAATGGCCAAGCGGCTCTACGTTCTTTATGATCCATTCTTTGAACCTGATCGGCGTCATGCCCAGCGGCTGGACGGACCAAATACAGTGTATCTGAAGACTTGGTTTTCCAATCACTTTTCAGCCGTATTGCTACGCAAGCTTGGGATCTTGAAACCTTTGATGCAAAGCCTGTTGCAAGGGACGCTTGAGGCAGACGAATTTTATAAAATCTATCGCGTCCGACGCACACTGCCTTGGCATATGCGTGCATTAACCGAAAAGGCATCGGAATCGCACCCCGACTTGCTGAAACGGGCCCGTCGCAGATTTCGCGAGTTGCGGCAGCGCGCAACCGACGAAGCAAACTCGGGCGCGTCGTGACAGTGCCTGTAAAATCATCAGCACAACGTGGCCTTTTCATCGGGCAGCGACGCGATCGTCTGGGCGCGCGGCTGTTGATGATGTTGACATGTATGCGATTAGCCGAAGACTTCGGCACCGATTATCGCATCAACTGGTTTCCCAAAAATGCAGACGCACCAGAACTCGATAATCCAGCGGAACTGTTTGATCCCGAATGGATGGCGCGTCACTTTCTGACAAATGAAGAATACGAAAAGCTGGATAGAACGGCCCTGCCCGTCTGGCATTTCAAGGATGATCCGGATCCGTCCCGTCTGATGGCGCATCTCGCCCAAGGGCGGACAGTGATTGTCGAAGAGGGGTTCGAAGTCTTTTGTTTTCCATGGGAAGACGAGGATGCAATTCGCACGCGGTATCGCGACTATATCCACACCATAACGTTCGAGCCGTATATTGCGGGTGAAATGTCAAAAATTCATGGTGCATTGAACCAGAAAGGGTCATGCGCCTATCACATTCGGCGTGGTGACATCCTAAACGGCTTGCCGTGGAAACACTCGACCTGGAATTCCAAGATCGAGCCCGAAGAATACTACCACGCACATATGAAACTGCTGGGGGACACCCCTGCTGTTATGTTTTCGGATCAGCCTGAAACACTGGCTGCCTTCAAGGCGCGCTATCCCAATCTGATGACAATTCAGGACATTACCGACCTAAGCCAACGGACCAGGGCACAGCGGGATTTCTTAGAACTCTATGCGATTTCTTGTGCTGACCATATCGTTGCGCCAATTATTTCTGCATTTTCAATGGCCGCAGCACGCGTTTCAGGGCGTGAACGCGAGATGTTCAGCCAGGTTTTGGATAAACCTGCAATAAAGGAAGCTAACGATGCGCTGACAGAAAGATTGAACCATGATGGCGACAATTTCGTCAGTGTCTCGGAACGGGCGCACCTATACTCCAAGGCGCATCAATATCTGACGGCCAATGGGCGGTTCGACGAAGCGTATGACATCGCCAAGGATATTTTGGACAACGGTGCTGACAACGCATTCATGCCGCTCTTGCAGGCGCTGAATTGCGCCTACTTAAACCGCTACGACGAAGGCAAGGATGTCGCGAAGGCGGGGTTGAAAAATCCGCACTTATGGCCCGAGGATTTTGCGGCACTGACGGCTGTGCTGGCAATGTTATTGGGATCGCAGGGCAGGCGGTGGGGTGCCAGTGTTGAGTTATCCCGCGCCTTTTGGGCTAAACCCATGCGACCCGACGTGGTCGTGATGGCATCCCGCATGTTATATCGAAACCATATCGCTGCACGGCTGTTTCCCCCAATCGATTGGGATGTCCTGAAATGTGTGCGCCAGCCATGGTTCCCACCGTTCAACAACTTGTACCTCGTGCAACATCAGATGATGAAACGACGGCCCTGCAATTGGGATGTTGTTCTGTTGGACTGGCACGAATTGGCACTGGACCGCAAAGCCACACGACTTTTGGGGGATACAACGCGCCTAACCGCATTGGATAATGGCTTAAAAGCGCAAAGCAATATCGAACCCTCTGCCCCCGGTTACATCAGCTTGCAAGCGATGCTAAATTTTCGACTGGGTGGGTCATTGGACCAAGCGATCGATGCCACACGGCGCGCTATCGCAGGTGCACCCAAAAGTGTTCTCTATCGCAAACGGCTGGCTGACCTTATGGAAGCGGCTGGTGATATGAAGGGTGCGCATATGGAATGGTGCCATGTCCTTGCCGAAGCACCGGAAAACCCGTTCACGTTATTTACGATGGCGCAGTTTTTTGAGCGCTTTGGGGATAGCGCACAGTCGGCTTCATTTTTGCTTGCCGCAGCGCGGCATGATGAACATTCCGCGATGATCCAAGGGACCGCCGGTCAATTGTATCTGCAAAAGGATGAAGCGGAAACTGCGCTTCAGTATCTGACGCGCGCGCGGGATCTGTATCCGACATACAATCGCTTCAAGAACCAACTGAAGCGAGCTGAGGCGAAGGTTGGGGCATAGTCATCTGGTAAGGTATTGATGCCACTACTAGGACGCTATGTAAGCGGTGTTCCGGTAATCCCCCCATTTTTAATGGGGTCCAGCCGTAGAATTCAGGCGGCTGTTTTCAGTTTCATAGCGGGTGTGATGC